>OJMH01000029.1_pt1 | contig 202170 bp, 161 predicted proteins | sample 1597111 | NCBI WGS metagenome assembly OJMH01 (sample SAMEA2452115, study PRJEB22498) | human gut metagenome | reverse complement strand
ATAATGGTTTCATTAATTTGCCGCAAAAGTAGCAAAAAAGAACGTGAATAAAGAGCAAAAACAAAAGGAATTACGGAGAAATTTCCGTAATTCCTTTCGTTAACGAACACGATGGCAACAAGGGCAATCAGCAGCTTCCCAAACACCCTTCACAATATCCTCTCTCTTTCCGCAATATCCCTATCTACACAGTCAAGAAAAAGAAATCATCCATACTATTTGGTTATTAAAGCATTACAAGAAGTTAAGAGTTTGTCGACAAGGAATTAACTTCTTGCTGACAAACTCTTAACTTCTTGTTGACCGGGTATTAATTCCCTGCTAAGAAAACAAATATTGTTTAATTTTCTTCCGCAAACATAGGATCCCAAGCCGGCAGACGAATAGGTTTCTGTTTGAATATATCCATTACCTTAGCAGGCACATACTTAGTTTCCAAGACCAGACGGAACATATATTCATCGAACCATTCATCCGTCATGATCAAATGCCCCTGATAACCGCTTGCAGGCCCCCAGCTATTTTCCACCATCCACTTCACAGGCTTTCCGTCCTTATTCAAATCTACCGCCATAAGAGTCATGGCATGAGAAGAACCGCTGGAAAAAGTCTGGATACGTTGTTTCTTATCCATATTGAAAGTAGTGCCCATAAGCGATTCGTAATCATAGTTCTTCACATCGAGCAAACCACGTTCGGAATTCAGGAACTTACCCACATCACAAGAGAAATACATCATGGTACTGTCCTTCAAAGAAGCAATAGCCATTTCTTTGATATCTTCTACAGGCAGGTTTACATATGTCCAGTTTTTACCGTCGTAACGGTGGCGGTCATAGTCTATCTCATAGCATTTGTAGTATTCACGGGAAGGGTCGTTCATTACCATCACATAATTACCCAGCAGATTCTCATCACCATATTTCTTCAGGAAAGACATCGGAGTGTGATGTTCGGTCTCCGCAGGATTGCCCTTGGCATCCTTACGTACATAATCGAACTCTGTAGGTGGAACACCCAGATTCAGCACCAACATACGATAGATAGTACCGAGCATCGTTGTTTTCTCTTTATCCAATGCTGCCGGTTTTGCTCCTTTAGCAGCAAGGTCACGCAATTGCAAGCCGTATTCCTTCAATTTCAAAGAAACCAGATTTGCCATACGCGAAGTATTATCACTGCTATTGGTTTCCGGCATAGCTTCTTTAGGCACCAGACCGTATTTGCTGACAATATCGGCAACTCCCGTAAATGTTCCTCCATCACTCAAAGGATGTTGAAAAAGCCATTCCACTGTTTTGTCGCTCATAGGCTCTTCACGGGTGTCAATAATACCCTGCAGGAAAAGATTGGCTTTCTCCAACTGATCCCAGAAGAAAGGATAAATCTCCGAAAATTCAAAAGATTGAAAATCATATTTGGCAATAGTCTTGGCACGCATCACGTTCAGTCCGGTGAAGAGCCAACAACGTCCGGACGACTTCTGATCTGTAATTCCCTTGGAGTTTACCTTCACAGAAAAATGAGTATCCATTCCTGTCAGATTCTCCTGATTCAGTGCAAGTTTACGAATGTCATTGTTTCCGATGGCATTACGAAGAGCCTTATCGGCAGTGGTGCCTTGATAGCTCTGTTTAATCTGGTTCAGCATAGTTTCGCTGATTCCCCCTTTTCCGTCTTGTGCCTGCATGGAAAATAAAGCGGCACTGAAAACAAAAACTGATAAAATTCGTTTATTCATAATATATATGGTTTGTATAGTAATTGGTCTATTTTTCCTGTCTTCTACAGGCCTGCCATCTATCAAGTCCGTACTTGCTCCGTGTCTAAGAACTTGGACTTGGTACGGCTTTGGTGTGGACCAGACACGGACCGGGTACGGGGATGGTCTTATATTGGTCTAAATGTCCGATACTTCGAAAAAAGGCCATTGGCAATTCTCACTGTCAGCTCTTTGATTAGATGCAAAATTAATGGCTTTTTTGAAACTTTTAGTAAAATCTTTAGATTTATTGTCTTTTGAATTGAAAACTAATTCAAATTTATTAGTTTTCTTTGCACCCTCATTCGTATGATATGAAAAGATATATAATAGGTATTATTACGTTACTGTTTTCAGTAACAGCACTTTCCGCTCAGGAAGGAATGAATTTGATTATTACTGGCAACGATACGACTCCTGCATTGACTAAGCGTGAATTGCGTAAACAAAAAGTAGCAAAACGAAACTTGCATTATAATATTTTGGGTGGTCCGAGTTATACTCCCGATTTTGGTGCAGTACTTGGCGGCAGTGCTTTGATGACTTTCCGCATGAATCCCAGTGACACTACACAGTTACGTTCCGTGGTTCCCGTAGCCATCGCTTTCTTGTTCAATGGTGGTATCAACCTCTTTTCCAAGCCTCAACTCTTTTTTAAAGGTGACCGTTTCCGCATCTTCGGAAAGTTTGCTTATAAGAACACAGAAGATAATTTCTACGGTCTGGGCTACGGTACAAATAAGAATTATGTTCGTAGCGACAGCACCAGCCAATACCGCTACAGTGGTATCCAGTTCAATCCCTGGTTCCTTTTCCGCTTAGGCAACAGCAATATATTTGCCGGACCACAGATAGACATCAACTATGACGATATTACAGAACCTGCCAAATATCTGGTAGACGAACCGTCCTACAAGGCAGCCGGAGGTACCGAGAAAGGTTACAAGAATTTCAATTCCGGACTTGGTTTTCTGCTGACTTACGACAGCCGTGATATTCCCTCCAATGCCTACTCGGGCATGTACCTCGATTTTCGTGGAATGATGTATACCAAATTTCTCGGGAGCGATGAAAACTTTTATCGCCTGGAGATAGACTATCGTCAATATAAGACTGTCGGTAAACGTAAAGTCATCGCCTGGACCGCACAAACTAAAAATGTGTTTGGAGATGTACCTTTGACACAATACATGCTTACCGGAACTCCTTTCGACCTGCGTGGTTATTATATGGGACAATATCGTGACAAGTCTTCCCATGTGGTCATGGCGGAGTATCGCCAGATGATAAATACCGATAAGAGCACCTGGCTGAAGCGTATGCTCAACCATATAGGTTTCGTAGCCTGGACGGGTTGCGGATTCATGGGCCCCACTCCCGGCAAGATAGAAGGTGTACTTCCCAACTACGGTGTTGGATTACGTATTGAAGTACAGCCCCGTATGAATGTACGTCTTGATTTGGGCAAAAATACAGTCAACAACCAAACGCTGTTTTATTTCAATATGACAGAAGCGTTTTGATAAATCTTCCTCCTTTTCTTGCATCAGTAAAAGATTATCCATACTTTTGAGCATTATTATTTGTTTACCTTAAACAACTTCATAATGAGAACTTTCGAGATATTATTCTGGATAAGCCTTTTTATCGTATTCTACACTTATATAGGATATGGAATTGTATTATACATCCTGGTTAAGATAAAGGAAACTTTCCGTAAGCCGATCCACTACCCCATGCCTCCTGATGAAAAGCTGCCCGAACTCACACTCTTTATTGCAGCTTACAACGAAGAAGACGTTGTAGACGAAAAAATGCAGAACTGTCTGGATTTAGACTATCCTACTGAGAAACTGCAAATATTCTGGGTAACCGATGGCAGTAACGACCATACCAACGAGCGCCTCTCACGTTGGCCTCAGGCCACCGTACTCCATCAGCCCCAACGGCAGGGAAAAACCGCTGCCCTCAACCGGGGAATGAAGTTTGTCAAAACGCCACTCGTCATATTCACTGATGCTAATACACACCTGAACCGGGAAGCTCTGCGTGAAATCGTTCATGCCTTTGTCAATCCCAAGGTAGGTTGTGTGGCTGGCGAAAAACGTATTGCCGTACAAAGCAAAGATAATGCCGCTTCAGGTGGAGAAGGCATTTACTGGAAATATGAGTCGACTTTGAAAGCACTCGATTCACGCCTTTATTCAGCCGTAGGAGCTGCCGGAGAGCTATTCGCTGTACGCAGCGATTTGTTCGAAGACATGAAAACGGATACCTTACTCGATGATTTCATCCTCTCTCTTCGTATAGCTATGCGCGGTTACACCATCGCTTATTGCGCTGCTGCTTATGCCACTGAAGGTGGCTCTGCCGATATGCAGGAAGAAGAAAAACGTAAAGTACGCATCGCAGCCGGAGGATTACAGTCTATCTGGCGATTGCGTCCATTGTTGAATCCATTCCGCTATGGCTGGCTTAATTTCCAATATGTATCCCATCGTGTTCTGCGATGGTCTATCACTCCTATCCTCTTATTCTTACTGCTCCCTCTTAACGTTATATTACTCTTTACCAGCAGTTGTCCGCTATTCTATGCCGTTATTTTAGGACTACAGATTCTATTTTACCTGATGGGGATCTGGGGATATATCCTCTCAAGAAAGCATATCAAAAACAAAATACTCTTTATTCCTTATTACTTCCTCTTTATGAACGTCAATGTAATAAGGGGATTCCGATACCTGAGTAAACGCAAAGACAACAGTAGCGGAGCTTGGGAAAAAGCACGAAGGGCAGGACAATAAAGCCACTGTTCATCAATAAATCTAAATACACAAAAAGACATGAAAAGCATCCTGAAAGACACAAATAACTCCGAAAAACTATTGAACATGGTATCAGATACATTGATACTCATGGACAAAAATGGTATATGTGTAGATATAGCTATCCATAATGTAGATTTATGGTTCATAAAAGAGGAAAAACTACTCGGCAAGAATTTACTTGCCCTGTTACCCGCCAGTACATACCGTGAATTTTATCCGGAATTCAAGAAAGTTTTACTCCGGAAAACAAAATCAACCCGCAATTATGAACTCACATTGCGGGGTAGAAATTATTTCTTCAAATGTATCATGCAACCCTATGGTGACCTGATATTATGCCAATACCGTGACATCACGGAACGTAGCCAACGCAAATTGGAACTGGAAAGAAGAAACCGGGAACTGTATGAGATACAAAAAGCCGCCCTTATAGGCAGATGGATATACGATACCAGTACTAAAGAATTTGGTTATACAGGGCAGACAGGCATCATGTGTACGGAAGAAGAACAGAATATTCCCCTATCTGACTACCTGAATCTTATTCTTCCCGAAGATAGAGAAAGTTTCAGCAACTGGCTCACCCAGAATGTGAAAGGAAACATAGAAGAAAGCATAGACTATCGTATATCCTTAGATAAAAAAGTTTTCTATATCCGCCTGAAAGCTTTTACTCGCGAACGTTACAAAGATGGCAATGTCACCCTGGAAGGATATATACAGAATATCACCGACATACAGCAAAGGCGTAACGATATCAACTTGCTGACGCATGCCATCAATAATTCTACGGAAGACATCTTTGCAGCCCATGAAGACGGTACGTTGATATTCGCTAACCGCCAGTTTAAACAGCACCACAATCTGAGCAATACGGACGACATCACCCAACTAAAGATTTATGAAATCGGTTCGTATGCCCACAACAGAGAAGAGTGGAAAAAGATGGTTGTTTCCATTAAGAATGGAGACAAGAAACAGAGTACCACCATGTATAACCCTCTACCATTATACCCCGAAGTGCTGGCATATGAAGGCAATGCATATTGTATTATCAGCGATGAAGGCGAAGGAACGATCTGGGCATTCGGCCGGGATATTTCCCAACGCATCAGTCACGAGCAGCAAATCAAACGCTTTAACCAGATATTGGACAAGATCATTGAATATCTGCCCGCAGGCATTGTCGTAAAGGACATCAAAAACGGCTTTAAATACTTATATCGCAACCGTGAGTCGTACAACCGTGAAATTACCATGCAAGAGGCCCTGGGGAAAGATGACTTCGATTTCTACCCTTTGGATATTGCACAGGAAAAACGCCGTCAGGACATCGAAATAGCTTCTACTGGACAAGAGATGCACTGGATAGCAGAAGAACGTGATGGCACCGGGCAGCCTCTTTTCCTTGACAAACGGAAGATGAAGATAGAGAGTAACGACTTCTCCCCCATCTTATTGAATATAGAATGGGACATCACCAACATGGAACTGATGAAACGGGAATTAATGGTTGCCAAAGAAAGAGCGGAAACTTCCGATCAGCTCAAATCAGCTTTCCTTGCCAATATGAGCCATGAAATACGTACGCCACTCAATGCCATTGTCGGTTTCTCACGCATCATCGCCGAAAGTGAAAATACAGAGGAACGCAAAGAATATTACAACATAGTGGAAGCTAACAACGAACGTCTGCTGCAACTCATCAACGAAATACTGGATTTATCAAAGATAGAAGCCGGAATTGTTGAATTCAGCATTGCTCCCGTACGCCTACATCCGCTTTGTAAAGAGATTCATGATGCCCATGTATTCCGTTGTCCTTCCGGTGTTGAGTTGGTATTTGAACCTTCGGATGAAGATATTCGCATCGATTCGGACAAGAATCGTATTTTCCAGGTTATATCAAACCTGATAGGAAATGCATTCAAGTTCACAACTCGTGGCAGTATTAGTTATGGATACCACCAAGAAGGGGGAAATATCATTTTCCATGTAACTGATACAGGAACAGGTATTGCTCCCGAAAAGATAGGAAAAGTATTCGAACGGTTTGTGAAAGCAAACAATTTTGCACAGGGTACAGGATTAGGGTTAGCAATCTGCAAGACCATCATTGAACGTCTGGGCGGAACAATCTCCGTGACTTCCGAATTGGGGAAAGGTACTACTTTCACCTTTAACCTGCCTGCAAAGATTGCCAAAGAGGAAGAAAAAGAAATGCCTGAAACTGTACTTGAAGAGAGTGGATCGACAGCCAATGAACCAAAAGAAACAACTGAAAAGAGTCAAGCTACACCTGAAAGTTCTCTAATGAAAACAATCCTGATAGCCGAAGATACCGACAGTAATTATATCCTGATCAAAGCCATCTTAGGAAAAGAATATCACTTGGAACGTGCCAAAGATGGAATGGAAGCCGTCAATATGTTTGTGGAATTAAATCCGGATATTATCCTGATGGATATGAAAATGCCGAACCTCGGCGGACTGGATGCAACAAGAATCATCCGTGAACTATCACCCGATATCCCCATCATCGCCCTGACTGCTTTTGCCTATGATCATGACCGTAAAGCAGCACTTGAAGTGGGGTGCAACGATTTCCTGACTAAACCTTTCACACAGGAGGTACTAAAGGAGACGATAAAAAAGTGGGTTAATAAGTGATTAACGGTAAGTGATTAGTGATTAGCTCCTGCGGCATCATAGCGCAGCCTGCTAATCACTAATCACTTACCACTAATCACTCACTAATCCCTAATTACGCAAAGATATCGCTCCTCTGGATATAAGCGATCACATCGCCCTTATTCACAGTATCACCCTGCTTGGCACATATCTCTACGACACGTCCGGTAAATCCGGTCGGTATTTTCTCGTATTCTCCCCACGGAGTGGAAAGGTAGCAGAATACTTCATCGTGCTGGTATTTACGCCCGATGAACGGAGCAACAGAAGGACCTTCAACGGATACTTCCCACAGTACCTGTCCTTTATCCGGAGCAAGTATCGGGTCAGCTTTGGCACGTTTCAGTTTTTTTATTTCTTCTTCCGAATATCCATTTTTCACCATGGCGGCATCCTTAGCACGTTGTAACTCATCCTCAAAACGCTTCTTGGCAGCACCTGACTTATAGTCACGATACTGGCGGTCGTGCATGGCTAACTCAAAGAGTTCTTCATCATCGTCACCATATTCCCAGTTATTATCATCCATTTCCTTCCGGAACTCATCCAGTGCATCCGGATAATTCAACTGCGGATCTGTATCTACAAACTCATAACCTTTGGACTTTGCGAGTTCTACAATCTCAGGATCCAGTTCACCCGGCAGACGTCCGCTCTTACCCAGAATCATATCCCAAGTATGATTATCTATCATCGTCCAGCGCTCCTCACCTTTCACCAGTTGCATAACGTTCATCAACGCAACATTCTTCACATACTGGCTGAAAGGTGTCACCAGTGGTGGATAACCTAATTTAGGCCATACATATTCCACTTCGTCGAAAAGCATCACCAGTAAATCATCGATACTAAGTTCAGGCTCGTTTTTCCCTCTCAGTATCATATTTATTCCTGAATGTACCCCCTTCAGATCCGCCATCATAGAACCCATCATACCACCGGGAAGTCCACATTTCAGCAACAAAGAGGACATATGTTTATTCGTAGGATCCATGAAATAACCCAGGAAATCATCTATAAATTCCTGCGTCATGGCACGCGCTTTCATATAGGCTTTCATATTGATGTCCGGCACCTGGAAACCCAGATCTTTCAACATAGCCTGCACCGAAATCACATCCGGATGTACTTTACCCCAGGACATCGGTTCCATAGCTACATCAATGATATCAGCTCCATTCTCACAGACTTCAAGAATAGATGCCATCGACAGGCCCGGCCCACTATGACCATGATATTGAATGATCACTTCCGGATGCCTCTCTTTAATTGTTTTCGTCAATCGCCCCAGCATACCCGGACGACCGATACCTGCCATATCTTTCAGACAGATTTCGGGTGCTCCGGCTTCAATCAGCTGATCAGCAACATGAGCGTAATACTCCACTGTATGTACAGGCGAATGCGTGATACACAGTGTAGCTTGTGGTATCATACCTGCTTCCAATGCATACTTTATAGAAGGAATGATATTGCGCGTTTCATTCAATCCACAGAAAATACGAGTAATATCTACCCCCTGTGCATGCTTCACATGATACATCAAACGACGTACATCGGCAGGTACCGGATACATACGCAGAGCATTCAGACCACGATCCAGCATATGTGTCTGTATACCTGCTTCATTAAAAGGTTTAGTAAAAGCACGTACGGCCTTGTTGGGATTTTCGCCATACAACAGATTCACTTGCTCAAAAGCCCCTCCGTTAGTTTCCACACGGGCAAAACACCCCATTTCAATAATTAAGGGGGCGATACGTACCAATTGGTCTACACGAGGTTGATATTTACCGGAAGATTGCCACATGTCACGGTAAACAAGACTGAATTTAATTTCTTTTTTCATCGCAGTCGGTAGTTAGCGGTTTAACATATATGAATTAGTAAGTTAACTTAATAAGTACAAATATAGGGGTTTATTATGACATATAGTCAAAATAAGAGCTAAATATTTATTATAAAAGTTATGTTTTATATCATATTGAAAGCAAAACTTCATTTCTTCACAATTCAAGCAGTCTTCACCAATGCGTACACATAAATATACCCAGGGCAGTGCCCTGGGCTATTCGGTTAAAGCCATATAGGCTTAATTTACAGAATCACACTGTAAGAGGCTCATAGTCAAGCTCGCAGCCTAACCTGTAGTTTTTAAACAAAGTCTTTCAATTCTTGTTGTAGCCGCTGGCGGGTAAAGAATATGCGGCTTTTGACAGTTCCTAAAGGCAATCCGAGCCGATCGGCTATTTCACGATACTTGAAACCGGAAACGTGCATGGAGAAGGGGACTTTATAATCTCGGGGTAATGAATTGACAATGCGGTGCATCTCTTTCAAATCATAAGTTCCTTCGGCGCTTGCAAAACCAGAGTTTTGCGGCAGGTTTAAATGATAAAGGTTATCTGTCTGGTCCACGAAAGTTTGTTCGCGAACGATTCTGCGGTAATTATTAATAAAGATATTCCGCATAATGGTGTACATCCACCCTTTGAAATTTGTATCGGGCATGTACTTGTCTTCGTTATCCAACGCTTTGAGTGAGGTTTCCTGCAATAAATCATTCGCCTCCTCTTTATCGGCTGTCAACTTATATGCAAAGCGAAGCAGTTCTTCTTGCACACTAATCAAATCCTTCCTAAAACTGTAGGTATTCATACTTTGCTCTTTTAAATAGTTAATAATTATTTTAAATTCACGATTGCAAGTATAGGGAAGTTTCAAGTTTCCGAGGGGTCGAGTTTTGTTTTTATTTAGGGCAAAAACTATCAAATGACAGTTTTCACCCCCATTTTGAGAGTTTTCTGGTGGTCTTTTTAAAAAAAAGCGTATCTTTTTCCGAAGATTTCGTAAAGTGTTTGTGATTTTTTTATAGTTTTGCCTACATATAGCAAAAACACTTTATTTAAAAACACTTTATTTTATGAGACGAATTATTAATTCCATTATTCTTCTGGCTATCATGGCTATCGCTCTGCCGTCATACGGTCAAGGGCTGAAAGCATTCAAGCTGAAGAATGGCCTTTCCGTATATATATGGGAAGACAACACCAAATCGGATGTATATGGTATTGTGGCCTGCCGAACAGGCTCAGTGAACGATCCGGCAGAATATACCGGACTGGCACACTACCTGGAGCACGTAATGTTTAAGGGTACCGACAAGATCGGGGCTCTGGACTGGGCTACTGAAAAGCCGCTTTATGATAAAATCATTGCCAAGTACGATGAAATGGCGGATGAAGCCGATCCCGTAAAGAAAGAAGCCCTCGCTAAAGAAATCAATGAACTGACAGTAGAAGCCGCTAAAGTAAGTGTATCTACCGAATTCATGAATCTGATAGAAAGTATGGGTGGAAAGGGATTGAATGCCGGAACAAGTTTCGATGTGACTTATTATCACAACTCATTCCCCCCTTACCAAATCAATAAATGGCTGGAAATCTACTCACAACGTATGATCAACCCGGTATTCCGTACTTTCCAGACCGAATTGGAAAGTGTATACGAAGAATACAATATGTATAAGGATGATCCAGGAAGCGTACAGCAGGAATTTATTTCCAGCAAAGCATACGAAGGACACCCTTACGCACGTCCTATCATCGGATTGCCGGAACACCTGAAAAACCCACGTTTGAGTAAGCTGATTGACTATTATAACGACTGGTACACTCCGGAAAACATGGTGCTCATCCTCGTTGGTAACGTAGATGCTAAACAAATCAGCGGACGTATCAACGCTACTTTCGGACGCCTGCAAGCTAAACCGACTCCTGAACGTAAAACTTATCCCGATCTCGAAATCAAAGGTCGTAAGCAATATAATGCAAAGGTTGGTTATTATCCCAATGTATGCCTCGTATATAAAGGTGTACCTTCCGGACATCCCGATGAAAAACCTTTGGATATCGCCATGTCTCTGTTGAGCAATAACAGCAACACCGGTACACTGGACAAACTGACTATTGACGGTGAGTTGACTCAAGGTTATGCTTATTCAGACAGTCGTCGCGAACAGGGCCGTAATATCGTACGTTGTATCCCTCTGTACGATGAAAACCAACGTCGCTTCGAATCAAACAAGAGCGCTGAAAAGAAAGCTCTGAAAGCTATCGAAAAAGTAGCTAACGGTGAATTTGAAGAATGGCAAATCAATTCTATTAAAAACAATATGTGCCGTGATTTCGACCGCAGAATGGAATCTAACACTTACAAGGCACACATGTTGATGAATGCTTTCATCAGCGAAGAAGACCTGGGACAAGTTCTCAACTATAAAGACGAAGTAATGGCCATCACGACAGAGGATATCAAACGTGTGGCTAAACAATACCTGACGGATGATTATCTTGCCATTTACATTGAAAAAGGAAAGCTTGATAAGAGTACCAAAATTAAGAAACCGGGATATAAACCTATCGAACCTCCTGTAGGCAAACAATCACTGTATGCTACACAATTCAAGAACATGCCTATCGGACAAGTAGACGAGAAGTTCATCAACTTCGCTGACGTACAAAGCAAACAATTGAACGACCGTTCTAAGATGTACTATACACAGAATCCGGAAAATAATGTATTCAGCTTAACACTGCGTTACGGTGTTGGTGAGCGCGAATTCCGCAAACTGGGTATTGCAGCAGACTTGATGAATAATGCAGGTATCATGGGTGCTTACGAACCTCAACAATTGAAAGAAGAGCTTGGTAAACTGAATGCTACTTGTGAAGTAAGTGCTAACAGCAACTATCTCTACATCACCATGGAAGGTTATGAAGAAACTTTGCCGCAAGCCTGCCAGCTCCTCGCCCGTCAGATTCTAATGCCGAAACTGGACGAAAAGCAGCTGAGCCGTATCAAAGGTTCTATGTTGGGTAGCCGTCAGCAACGCAAGGAAAACGTAAACGCTTTGTCCAGCGCACTTATGCAATACATGATTTACCAGGATAAATCATCCTACATCGATGAACTGACTGATAAGGAAGTTTACGAATTGCAGATTTCCGAGCTGACAGGTGACATCAACCGTGCAGCTAACTATGAAGCAGAAATCTTCTATTGCGGAACAATGCCTTTCGACAATGCTTATGAAGTTCTCAGCAAAAACCTGCCGCTGGTTGCCAACGAAAAACCGACCACTTCACCGCAGGACAAACCTATGGCTACCGTAACGGAGAACACTGTTTACTTCCTGCCGAACTCTGATGCTGAACAGGCTCAAATCTACTTCTTCATGCCAATGGAGAAATTCGACAAGAAAGATGACGTGATTCGCGATGCATTCAATCAATACTTCTCTGGTGGTTTCAATGGATTGGTATTGGATGAAATCCGTGGAAAACGTTCTATGGCTTATTCAGCCGGAGCATATATCGGTACACCTTCATTGCCTGGTAACCCGACTTATTTGTTCGGTAACATCGGTACACAGAATGATAAAGCCAACGATGCATTGGATGTATTCATGGGTCTGATTACAGACATGCCAAAGAATGCTGACCGTATAGACAACATTAAGAGCTACATGCGTCAGGAGATGCTGACTACACATCCTTCTTTCCGTAACAAAGCCGAATACATGAGATCACTGCAACGTGTAGGCTATAACGATGATCCTACCAAAGAGAATCTGCCTAAGGTTGATGCGCTGACTTTCGATGATATCGTGAAGTACTATGAAGAAAATGTCAAAGGTAAACCATACTGTATCGGTATCATGGGTAACCCGAAAGATATCGATGTGAAGAAGCTGGAGAAATACGGCAAAGTAGTGAAACTGAATGAAAGAAAATTGTTCAACACGAAAGACGCAATGTTCTAACAAGAATCTCCTTTAATTAAAAAGGGTATCACCTGAAACGAGGTGATACCCTTTTCTTTTTCCATTCGCTTTTGCAATTATTTAGTTTGTTCTTGGAACAAAGTCTTTAATCCTTGTCTTTATCTTCTACTTCTGCCGCACTTCCCGAGAGAATAGGCAGACAGATATTATACTTCACAGCCAGAATACGTGTGACGAATACTGAAATACCACCTGCCACCTGACATCCATATGAATGTATCCCGATAAGATCGCACATCCAGTAAACCGTACCGCCTACCACGCACGCCATAGCATAAATCTCTTTTCGGAAAATCAGTGGAATTTCATTGATAAACACATCACGAATCACACCACCTGCAGCACCTGTAATACTACCCATAATGATAGCTACCCAGAACGGATATCCCAGTGCAATGCTTTTTCCCACACCGACTACTGTGAACAGCGCCAAACCAATGCTATCGAATATAAAGAAGGTGTTATGCAAATGAATCAGATGTTTTCCAAAAAGAATCACCCACAGCAAGGCCAGTCCCGTACAAATCAAATAGATAGGATCAGTCATCCATCCTGGAGTGACACCCAGCAATACATCACGTATCGTACCGCCACCAATGGCAGTTACAAAACCCACCACGTACGCCCCGAACCAATCGAAGCGCTTTGCCGAAGCCAGCCGAATGCCACTGATTGCAAAAGCAAACGTACCTATAAAGTCGAGTATTTGAACAAATGTTGGCATGATAGTCAATGATTAACGTTAAATGTTTAATGATTTATAATTGCTATTCATTAAATTTATTGGCAAAGTAACGAATAATTTCCCTAAGAAAACGTATTTTTGTCTCATCAATTTATATGCAATGAAAATAACAATCGTATCGGGTGCACGCCCTAACTTCATGAAAATAGCTCCTATCACCCGGGCCATAAAAGCCGCACAGGAAGCCGGAAAGAAGATTTCATACCGTCTCATTTATACCGGACGGCAAGACGATACCAGTCTGGATGCCTCTCTGTTCTCAGATCTGGACATGAAGAAACCCGATGGTTATCTTGGAGTCAGCGGACATGACCAATCGGAAGTGACAGCTGCCATCATGCTTGCCTTCGAAAAGGAATTGAACACACATCCCGCCCAGGTAGTTCTTGTTGTAGATGACCTTACGGCCACCATGAGTTGTTCTATCGTTGCCAAGAAGCGCGGGCTGAAAGTCGCACACCTCATTGCCGGTACCCGTTCGTTCGATATGAATATGCCTCGCGAAGTGAACCGTACCATTGTAGACGCCATTTCCGACTATCTGTTTACCGCAGGTATGGTGGCTAACCGCAACCTGAATCAGGAAGGCATGATTCCCGAATACATCCACTATGTAGGTAATATTCTGATAGATACCGTCCGCTATAACCGTCACCGCCTGTTGCAACCCGTATGGTTCTCTACCATGGGATTGAAAGGACATGGCTATCTATTGCTCACTCTCAATCGTCACGAGTTGCTGAACAAGAAGAATGTGCTTAAATCTCTGATACAAACATTAGTGGATAAATCCGGAGGTATGCCCATTATTGCTCCGCTGCACCCATACGTGCAAAAGGCTATCAAGGCGCTGGAAATTCCTGCACCAAACCTACACATTCTACCGCCTCAAAGTTACCTGCACTTCGGATATCTCATTAACCATGCCAAAGGTATCATCACAGATTCCGGTAATATTGCAGAAGAAGCTACCTTCCTTGATGTTCCCTGCATCACGCTCAACTCTTATGCCGAACATCCCGAAACCTGGCGTGTAGGTACTAATGAATTAGTGAACGAAGACCCCGTTGCATTTGCCGCCGTACTTGAAACGTTGATGCATGGCGAATGGAAACATACCACGCTGCCCGACCGTTGGGACGGACGTACAGCGGAACGTATTGTGCAAACGTTGATTAATGGAGAATTAAAGTAATAATAAAAAATCAGGAAAGAGATAAACGGCAGAAATAGCCCAATTTATAAAAAGCGAAAAGCCATAGAGAAGGATGTTTCCCTATAAGGTTCTTTTCCAAAAAACTTTCGGATACACGGAATAGAAAAGCGGTAAGTGCAACGGCATGAAGCCGCTTTAATTTATCATACCAACGCAGCAAACGAACGTAAGAAAGTAACTCCTGTTCATGCCCTAACAAATTTCGTACGGAGCGACGCGTCTTGTCTAAAAAAGCACATGCGTCTTCCTCTACCAAATGCCAAACCGGATTATCAATATGCAATACAGGAATGCCTGCTTCTTCCAACCTCTTTCCGAAAGCAGCATCTTCATATCCGAAATGAAGTGTTTCATCAAAAAGAACACGTAGAAACAATTCCTTTGAAATAAAAAAATTCATACCTATAAAGTGTTGATGAGGATGCTTGCAACGTTCTGCTACAGGTTGCGATTCTACCTGCATTCCATACTTATACCGTAAAACAGAACCATTTGTTTTTTGATAATAAAAACCTCCACAGACCGCTTGTTTACTTGCATAACTGAGGTACAAAGAAAGAAAGTTATCCCTTATCGGCATAGTATCCGTATCCAAAAAAAGCAAATAAGGGTAACACGCCTTTTCTGCCAGATAATTTCGGATAAATGCCGGCCCATAATTAGTTTCCAATTCAAATATACTGCATTCATCCAACTGATTTAACACCCGATTTTCATTTTTGCTTCTTTCGTTAGATGCATCATCCGCCAATAAAATCTCAAAAGGGGATTTCAATAGTAAAGCCATCTCGTGCAGTTTCTTAACTAACGAAACACAATTTATATTATACACAGGGATAAGTATGGACAGCATATCACGTGAACTTTATTTGGCAAATATAACATTAAATTAGGCAAAAGCGAAATACATATAAACATTCCTCTTATTTCTTTAGATTATATTTACTTCTTATTTAATGGTAATTTGCTACCTTTGCAGCCTCATACTGACTTAAATATGAAACAACAATATACAACTATCATCCTTTTTCTGCTGTTACTATTTGTTGCACATAGTGCATCCGCACAGATAAAAGGTGTCGTTACCGACTCCCTGACCAACGAACCATTAATGTACATCACCGTTCAATACGAGGGAAAAGGTGTAGGTGCTATCACCAATGCCGAAGGAGAATATACAGTAGAAACCCGCAAAGGTTGGAATGAGCTTACATTCTCTGCCATCGGATATGTGACCAAGAAAGTCACACTAACCCCTAACACCAAAGTGCTGAATGTGAAAATGGCGCCTGCTGATGTCATGCTCTCCGAAGTAGTGGTAAAACCTCAAAAGGAGAAATACTCCAGGAAGAATAACCCTGCCGTGGATTTCATGAGAAAAGTCATCGAAAATAAGAAAGAGCTGAAACTGGAAGCCAATGACTTTTATCAGTACCAGAAATACGAAAAGATGAAGATGTCCATGAACGACGTCACTCCAGAGAAGATGGAGAAAGGCATCTATAAAAAATTCTCATTCTTCAAGGACCAGGTAGAAATATCGCCCAAGACTAACAAAATGATTCTCCCTATTTCCATCAAAGAGACGTCTTCAAAAACCATCTATCGTAAAAGTCCCAAAAGCGAAAAGACTATTATCGAAGGTATGAATTCCAGCGGTATTGAAGAGTTCTTTAACACTGGAGATATGCTGGGAACCATTCTTACCGATGTATTCTCTGACGTCAATATCTATGATGACGACATCCGCCTGCTGCAACGCCGTTTCGTCAGCCCTATCGGACGAGGTGCTATCAGTTTTTACAAGTTCTATCTTATGGATACTATTATGGTGGACCGCCAGGAATGTGTACACCTTACTTTCGTTCCACAGAACTCGCAGGACTTTGGTTTTACAGGGCATCTCTATGTCGTGAAGGACTCCACCTATGCAGTGAAAAAATGTACCATGAACCTCCCTAAAAAGACTGGAGTAAACTTCGTGGACAATCTTGATATTGTGCAGCAGTTTGAACAGATGCCGGATGGTAACTGGGTACTGACTGATGATGATATGACCGTAGAACTGCAATTCGTGAAAGGTTTGCAGGGGCTTGAAGTACAACGCACTACAAAGTACAGTAATTACAAATTCGAAGATATAGAGCCCCGTCTTTTCCGTCTGAAAGGTAATGTCATTAAGGAAGCCAATATGCTTAACAAGAGCGATGAATACTGGGCTTCGGTACGCCAGGTTCCCCTCACCAAAAAGGAGAGTAACATGGACGTATTCATGAATCGCATCGAACAAATTCCAGGCTTCAAGTATGTGATCTTTGGTGCAAAAGCCCTGATAGAGAACTTTGTAGAAACAGGAAGCAAAAAGCACCCCAGTAAGTTCGACTTCGGCCCTATCAATACCAGTATCACAAGTAATTATGTAAACGGTACACGTTTCCGCCTCAGTGGTATGACTACCGGTAACTTCGATCCACACTGGAGTTTCAGTGGATATGGTGCTTATGGTACAAGAGATAAGAAATGGTTCTATAAAGGTCAGGCAGCCTACTCATTCAATAAGCGTGAGTATGTATTATGGGAATTCCCTAAACATTATATTGCTTTCGATTACAGCTACGATGTCATGTCTCCGATGGACAAATACCTCTCAACAGATAAGGACAATATGTTTGTAGGCTGGAAGTGGACAAAGGTAGACCAGATGTCATATATGCGCGATGCTACCCTGACGTATGAGTTGGAAACGAATGCCGGTTTCTCCATCAAAGCTATGGCACGCCACCGCAACGACGAACCTGCCGGCGGTGTATTGCAATATTGGAAGAACGACGGCAACATAGCCGGTTCATGGGATGATACAAATACATTCGTCAAAGATATCACTACAACCGAACTTGGCGTTACCCTACGTTATGCTCCGGGGGAAACATTTGTCAATACGAAGCAACGTCGTGTCCCGGTATCTCTGGATGCCCCGATCTTCTCTCTTTCCCATACCATGGGTCTGAAAGGTGTGCTGGGTGGCGAATACAACTTCAATCTTACAGAAGCCAGTATCCGCAAACGTTTCTGGTTTGGCTCCTGGGGTAAACTGGACATCACCGCCCGTGCCGGTGCACAATGGAATACGGTACCGTTCCCTTTATTGAACCTGCCCATGGCAAACCTTTCATATATCACCCAGCACAATGAATCTTTCAGTCTTATCAACAATATGGAATTCCTGAATGACCGTTATGCCTCTCTTGCCATCACTTATGATATGAACGGGAAGCTGTTCAATCGTATTCCCCTCATTAAAAAGCTGAAATGGCGCGAAACCTTCCGCATCCGTGGCATGTACGGAACACTTACGGATAAGAATAATCCATATAAGAGCCACAATGACGAATTGTTCCTCTTCCCTATGCGCGACGGTATGCCTACCAGCCATGTAATGGGTAGTACTCCTTACCTGGAAGCCAGCGTAGGTATCTACAACATTTTCAAACTGTTGCATATCGAATATGTACGCCGCCTCACTTACACGGATATTCCAGGTGTAAAGAAAGGAGGCATACGCTTTATGATATTAATGATATTCTAACATAGCAACTTAGTGATGAATGATTAGCATGGTTACTAAACACTAATCACTAAACGTTAAACACTTATTCACATGACCCCCTTAGCAGAAAGGCTTCGTCCTAAAACTTTAGATGAATACATCGGTCAGAAACATTTAGTAGGACCAGGTGCAATACTACGCAAGATGATTGATGCGGGACGTATCTCTTCATTTATTTTGTGGGGGCCTCCGGGTGTAGGAAAAACCACACTGGCACAGATCATTGCCAATAAACTGGAAACTCCATTCTATACATTGAGTGCTGTTACCAGTGGGGTAAAAGACGTACGAGAAGTGATAGAACGCGCCAAGAGCAACCGCTTCTTCTCACAAGGCAGCCCCATACTGTTCATTGATGAAATCCACCGTTTCAGTAAATCGCAACAAGATTCTTTGCTTGGTGCTGTGGAACAAGGTACAGTGACATTGATAGGCGCCACTACAGAGAATCCCTCTTTTGAGGTAATCCGTCCATTGCTGTCACGATGCCAACTCTATGTACTGAAGTCTTTGGAGAAAGAAGACCTCATGGAATTGCTGCAACGTGCCGTCACCACCGACCATATTCTGAAAGAACGTAAAATCGAACTGAAAGAAACGACTGCCATGCTCCGCTATAGTGGTGGAGATGCACGCAAACTGCTTAATATTCTGGACCTTGTAGTTTCTTCTGAAGCCAGTGATCCGGTGGTCATTACTGATGAGATAGTAACCGAACGCCTGCAACAAAATCCTTTGGCTTACGACAAAGATGGAGAAATGCATTATGATATCATATCTGCTTTCATTAAGTCTATTCGTGGCAGTGATCCCGATGGTGCCATATATTGGCTGGCTCGTATGGTAGAAGCCGGAGAAGACCCTGCCTTTATTGCCCGCCGACTCGTTATCTCCGCATCGGAAGACATCGGACTGGCAAATCCAAATGCTATGCTGATTGCCAATGCTTGCTTTGATGCTGTGATGAAAGTGGGCTGGCCCGAAGGACGTATTCCATTGGCAGAAACCACTATTTATCTTGCTACAAGTCCGAAGAGTAATTCCGCCTACATGGCCATCAACAATGCCTTGGAACTTGTACGGGAAACAGGCAATCTACCCGTTCCGTTGCATCTGCGTAATGCACCTACCAAATTAATGAAACAATTAGGTTACGGAGACAATTATAAGTATTCCCATGACTATCCCGGTCATTTCGTGAAACAGCAATTCATGCCCGATGAACTGAAAAACCATCGCCTTTGGGAAGCACAAGACAATGCTGCCGAGCAGAAACATGCAGAACGCATGAAAGCATTATGGGGGGAGGAAAAGTTTAAGAAGTAATTATTTCTTTCTTCTCACGCCACAACAGACTCACAACCCATACAGAGAGCACAAAAGGAGCTGTCAGAGTCACTATACCCATTCGCATTCCTACTAACTGCAGGACAATGGACAGGAATACAGATATGATCGGTTTCATAATTCCCTGCCAAGTATAACTATTCCCCAATGCAATGGCACAAAGTACTCCGTTATAGCCTAGCAGTCCGGCATTCCACGCTGTGACATCCACATATGGACATAAAACCATACACAGCGGTAATGCTGCACCAATCACCGCATAAATAACATTCAGACGAGAATTTATCAAAATTCCAGCCAGAAAGAACCATCCGGTGAAGATATTTCCTTGAAACATCACCTGTCCCAAGTTCAAACTGAATGCACGAAAAAAATCTGCAGAAGATTCCGGGTTTTCTACGGCTGAATGTAACAAAACTGCAGGATATAAATAATGGCATCCTATCAGTAAAAACCACACAACAAGAATAAATGGAGCCGTAAATCCAGGTAGCAGACGCTGGCGACGAAAACACCAGGCAATCCATGTGGATAAGGCAGAACCTGCAATCAACAGCAAAATAGATAATATATTTATCTCCATAAAGACTCCTATTGCAATCCCTACCAATGTTCCATTAAATCCATAAAGTCCATCACGTATATCTCTTTTATTATACTTCAATAGGGAAGCAGTCAAAGTACTCACTATAGTTCCGGCAATAGCCAAAATTGCAAGCTGCCACGAATTACAGGCAATTCCTATCAACATCAGTAGTCCTGAAAGTGCATTATTCTGAAACATGACTTGCCCGATGCCGCGTCCTAAAATCAAAACATTCTCACACATTTTCGAGTTTTTGAGCGCAAAAATAAAGAATTTCATTTTAATTGCAAAGGAGTACCAACCACAACAAAATATACCATTATGAGTATAATCCTAAATCTTTTCCCTAAATTTGCGTACTCACTTTAAACATAAACAGAATGAGAACTGTAGTATTAGACGGTTACACCGCAAATCCCGGTGATCTTTGCTGGGACAAATTGAAAGAGTTTGGCGAATGCGTAATTTATGATCGTACCGCCCCCGCCGAAGTACTGGAACGTACTGCCGGTGCAGAAGCCCTCCTCACCAATAAAGTAGTAATCAACAGCGAAATGATGGCTGCCCTGCCCGATCTGAAATACATCGGCGTGCTGGCTACAGGCTACAACGTAGTAGACATAGCTGCCGCCCGTGAACGCGGCATCATCGTCACCAACATTCCCGCATACAGTACCCCCTCTGTTGGACAAATGGTATTTGCCCACATACTGAACATTACTCAGCAAGTACGCCATTACTCCGAAGAGGTCAGCAGAGGAGACTGGAGCAAGAGCCCCGATTTTTGTTTCTACAATACTCCACTCATTGAACTACTTGGCAAAAAAATAGGAATCGTCGGTCTGGGGCAAACTGGGTATAACACTGCTCGTATAGCCATCGGCTTCGGAATGAAGGTATGGGCCTATACTTCTAAATCGCGTCTGCAACTCCCACCCGAAATCAGAAAAGCAGATCTCGACCAATTATTTCACGAATGCGACATCATCAGCCTGCACTGTCCGCTGAACGACAGTACTCGCGAAATGGTCAATGCCAGCCGTCTCTCTTTAATGAAACCTACCTCCATCATTATCAATACCGGACGTGGGCCACTCATTAATGAACAAGATCTCGCCAATGCCTTGAATACCGGACAAATATATGCTGCCGGACTGGATGTTCTTTCCGAAGAACCACCTCGCTCAGACAATCCGTTATTGACTGCACGAAATTGCTTCATCACCCCACACATTGCCTGGGCCAACTTTGAAGCACGCCAGAGACTGATACATATAGCAGTTAGTAACCTGAAAGCATACGCGGAAGGGAAACCGGTAAATATTATAAAATAACATTCCTTTTAATAAACATGGGAAAATCAGAAATCCACAGTCTCTTCCGCAGTATTCCGGTGATCCTGACAATCATTCTGGCTACTGTTACTATTATCTCCGCCTTTTCCGGGAACTTTGATCCTGCTAATTCCAAATATATGCCTGTGTTGGGATTAGCTCTTCCAGTATTGCTGATATGCAATCTACTGGTTGCTATCTGTTGGGCATTTGCCCGCAGTCGCTGGATCCTCATCCCTTTTGCGGCATTGGCCTTCAATTACGGTTATATACTTTCCGTTTTTCAATTCAATTTCACAAAAAAAATCCCTGAAGGACATTACAGTAGTAACTATGCCGATGGATATCTGAAAGTAGCCACTTATAATGTCGGCAATTTTGGTACCGAGATCACCGGCTACTCCTGCAAAGAGATTGCCCGCTACATGAAACAGCAAGAAGTCGATGTACTCTGCTTCCAGGAATTCGGCGACAATCAGCACTTTCCGATGGACAGCATCCGCAATGTATTTTCCCACTGGCGATATGCCCTGATACCCACTGAAGACTCCATCAGCGGAGTGCTCCCTATCGCCATATTCAGCCGTTACCCACTCATCAATCCCCGTTTTATTTCTTATCCGCAAAGTGCCAACTGCAGCATGCAGTGCGACATCATATTAGGAAGAGACACTGTCCGTCTGCTCAACAACCACTTGCAGACTACCAGTGTCAATCAAAACCGTCGGAAATGGGAACGCGGTCTTAACAATACAAATGACACCCGCCGTGAAGTGGAAGTTGTACAAGGTGCTATCAACACTTTACACGACAACTTTGTGAAGCGTGCCGAACAGACAGACAGTATCCGTCAGCTGGCCCTTGCCAGTCCTTACTCCGTAGTAGTGTGCGGCGACTTCAACTCTTTGCCGTCTTCCTACACCTATGTGGAATTAAGTGATATACTTAAAGACGGGTTCCGCACCAGTGGACGGGGTTACATGTATACCTTTCGCTACTTCAAACGTTTGTTGCGTATCGACTATATTTTCCATTCACCCGCCATTCAGGGATACCGTTACTACTCGCCTGATCTGGACTTATGCAGTGACCACAACCCGGTACTAATGGAAATGAAAATAAAGAAATAAATCTAAATCATTCATCTAAAACATTTGCTTATGAAAAGACAACTACTCCTATTTATTCATTTATTACCTGCATTGCTGTTTGCACAGCAAGAAGTTATCTTCCCTGATGATTTTAAAACGAACGCTTTAGATGGGAAAGAAGTGACTATTACTAATACACTGACGCTGACAAACAATTACAGCTATGCCTACGGTTCAATCACTCTTTCTGACGGTCCGCTATGGACTCCCACAGAAAAGAATCTGCCCGGTATAGAGATGTTCAATCAAAAGAATAAAGAGAATCAAGATAATCAGATCACTGTAAAGCAAGGAGCTTACTCATTCACTGATGCAAATGGTACCTGCCGCATCGGACAGACCGTAGCAAAACTGACCGGAACCGCCAGTTACAGTAATGGTAAATACACCATTACGTTAACAAAGAAACCGGAATTTCAAGGCAATGAACGTCCCATAACCTGTGAGATTGAAGAAGATTATAATTTGAAAGTTGTCAGTTTTAATGTTGAGAACTACAAGGGAACTAATGACGTACAGCGAACCAAAATAGTAGCTGCACTGAAAGCTATGGATGCCGATATCTATGCCCTACTTGAAGTTTTTGGCAACTCTTCACTGAATGATCTTTGCACTGCATTGAACACTGCCTGTCAAACAGACCAATATAAGTACATTGAGAATTCAACAGCTAATCAAGGCATGGCTTGCTTCATTTATAACAGTAATACGGTAACTCCTTTTAGAGATCTCCAAAAAAACAAACTAGCTGACAACGGATATCTGCCTGACCGAAAGATAGCACAGGCTTTTGATCTCAAGGCTAATAATGAGCGTTTTATCGTTTGCTTAAATCACTGGAAAGCAAAAGATAATAGCTATAATAAACCAGATGAATATGCCGATACAGGTGATGGTCAAGGTAGTCATGTTCTGCGCCGTGTGCACGAAGCTGAAGCTACTCTTGAATTTATCAAAACTGTTACTGCCTATTTTGAAGATGAAGATGTCCTCATAGTTGGTGACTTAAACTCATACTCCAAAGAAGACCCCATCCGAGTACTGGAAGAAGGCGAATTGATAAATGAACTTCAAAAATATGCACCTAATGAATACAGCTATGCCTTTTTTAGCAACAATAGCTACGCAACCGGTTATTTAGACCATAGTTTTGCTACTGCTACATTGGATGCTCAAATACGTTATGCTCATCCTTTTCATATCAATGCCGATGAGCCTGATGCACTTAAAATTGGAGGTAAACCGCAAGAAGACAATATGTACCGCTGCTCCGACCATAATCCCATCGTTACTTTCATAAAGCTGGGTACTACTACAGGCATTGAAAGTCCAAGCTCTTCATACCCTACCATTCAGCTGATTGGTGATCCACGTAATGGTTATCTTACTTTGGTGAGTAATACCGATCTTGCTCTCACTCGTGCCGAAATCGTCAATATCAATGGGAAAATCATTGCTGCATACGACCCCAACAACGCCGGAAATACGGAAAAGCACTTCACACTGCCTGTCAAAAACCTAGCGTGTGGCTTCTACTTGTTACGTGTTTACGATACACAAGGTAAATGTACGACATGTAAGGTAGTGCTTCCCTAAAACTTGACTAAGCTCTCACAGTATAAATTTGAAAGTAATTCCATCTTGAATGAGATACTTTATAGCCCCGAATGCCACAGGTTGTACTCGTCAATCTGTAACATTTGGAGTGATAAAGTGTGGCATTTAGTGTAACGAGATGTGGCATTCCAAACGATAAAATGTGGTATTCGGAAAAAAGGAACATGAAGTAACGGTACAAAGCAAGCCATGAAACTGACAGTGATATTATTGCCAAAGGAATTGTATCGGATTTAATTCTGTAGGCATAAATATGCAGCCTTCTTCAAAATCAAAAAGCTGGTATCCGAAGATGACTTTCTTTATATAAGCAAAAGAAAAGACTTATTTCAGTAATATACATAGCAAAAGAGGCTGAATTCTAAGTTTTCTCCTATAGAATTCAACCCCCTTATTTTACAGAAACTAATAGTTCTTATTCTTCTTGAAGAGAGAAGTTTTTAACTTCAAAAGTAGAAGCACAAGTTGCATCACTCGTATACTTAATAGCTATACGAATGACCTTATCATTATACTTGCTGAAATCTGCTTCCATTGGAATGAAGGTAAAGCTATCGGGCCATGTTGCAAATTCCAATTTTTCCCAAGTAGCAGTAGTCACATCATTAGTATAATCTGTAGAAACGCAAACACTAATATAGTCTTCCGCTTTTGCTCCATACAGATAATTTAGACCAGCTTCAAATCTTAATACAGGAGTTAAAGCGCCCTTCAAATTGATTTCCGGAATAAGCAACCAACTTTCAGTAGTCTTATTACCACCCAAATATCCAGTAGCTTTCCAACCATATTTAGCATCAAGAATCCAAACATAGTCTTTTCCGCCTAACTCAACATCCTGAATTGTACATCCACCTTCATCACCAATAAAGGTATTTGCATAGTATACTCTCGCTTCGTTCCATACACCATTCGCTTTGATAAACAACATCGTCGTAGGCATAACCTTAGCAGTTTCAGTCCAAGTGGTACCGTCATAAACGAACTCGGTTGCGGAGATTGCCTGGCTACTGCTGCTGTAATAAACCGCAGCTACAGTCAGGTCTGCCTGAGCATACGGATAAGCATTCTTCAGGTAAATCGGTAAAGTTTCTCCCGGTTTGCTGACGTAGGTAGCTCCCATCTTAGCATAATCGGCAGGTTGCAATACAGCAACAGTGACATCCGGAGTGGTGTATTCTTTCCAAGTACTGGATGCTGCATCATACCTGTATACAGCGGAAGTGTTGTATTTTGCAGCAGCACGCGTAGAGGCGAACATCATAGCAGAAGCCGCTTCCACTTCATTTTCAGGAACTTCCTTATACAAATAAACATCAGCATAATAGCCATCCTTAGGTTCTGTAACACTTACGTTTTTAACCTCTATAGTAGGAGCACACTCCGAAGTACTCTTATATGCAAATGCAAGACGTACTTTCTTTCCAACGTAATCTTTCAAATCAATCTCACCGGAATTAACAAAAGTCCAGCTCTTACCTTCCGACCACGTAGCATTCAGTGTAGCCCACGTGGCAGTCGTAACGTTATCTACATAATCAGCAGAAATCTTGGCTTCGATAAAATCAGCACGGTTATTACCATTCAGATGGTTGATAGCAGCATCGAATGAAAGTGACGGAGCGGTAGCACCAGACAAATCAATTTCGGTAGAAACCAACCAGCTTTCAGTAGGATTATTCACCCCGCCGGCAAAAGCCGAAGCTTTCCAATAATTGTTCTGTGAATCATATTTCCATGCATAAGTGACGCCTTCCAACTTGAGATCTTGGAAGGTGAAGCCACCATCACTTCCCTTCATTGTCGCATTCAGATAAATACCGAATGAAGAGGGAGGATATGAGCCAAAAGAATAAGAACCATTATATTCATTCAATTTTACGGTCTTCTTCTTATCAACATTCACGATAGAAGTTGTGCCATCTGCATTTTGAGCGAATTTCCAGTCACCACCAGTTGCGGGCAGCGCACCCAGATTAAAGCTATTATATGTTCCTGATAGATAAATAAACTTTTCATCCGGGCGTTGTAGAGAATATCCGGTTGCAGTAGGAGTAACAGTCAATACATAATTTGAAACATCACTACTGATCAAGCCATCAGTAACAGTTACAGCAGTACCAGCCATATAGCCATAGGATTTTGTTTCATCCTGAAGTCTTCCAAAAGGAATAAGTTTTCCTTCTTTATCAGGAGCCACAAACACATAATTACCTCCCTCAGCCGCCATTCCTGATACTTTCTGATAAACATTCGGAATTACACCGCCGCCGCCAATACTTGGCTCTGTCTCAGAATAGGCATAATTGACCATACGCATAGCACCATCGACAGGATTCTCGACAGCCTGTTTTAGGATGGCAGGAATTTTACTTATTGTAGACGGAGACAGGAATGAAGCAGAAACAGTCTCACCCCATACCGTTTTATAGTCACCGGAAGTTAGTTCGTAAGCAGAAATACCATTGAAATCAGTCAGATATTCAGGCAAATTTTCAGCGTTATTGAAAGCTACCGTCACTTTCGACTCATCACTCAAATAAGGATAAAGACTCTCAAGGTAGGCAGGCAGATACCACGACGCCTGTGCATTTTCCGTAAAATATTTGTTTGAGCCCATAGCTTCCAAGGCTGCCGGAAAGTTTATTCCTTCAGGATCATCTTTAGACGCTGCAAGTTTAATATTACTCTCAAGTCCGGCCACTTTCTTATAGTCACCGTCTGCCAGGCTCAACTCAACGTTCTGCACATCCTTAGGAATGGCAAGCTCATCATAGCCAGGAAAGTTATCTTTGTTGTAGTCGCAACTTGCCAAAAACAGCAAAGATGCACACATGCTAAATACTATATTTTTTTTCATAATCTGTCTTGGTTTAGAAATTAAACTTCAATCTTACAGAATAGGTACGGCCGAAACCATAAAGTACACGCGTAGCGCTCTCCCAATCGTGGGTACTACCATCACGAGCATCTGCAATGTATTCCTGATCGAGGACATTGTTTACATTTCCACTCAGAGTGGCACGTATTTTTCCAAAATCAAATGTATAGCCTGCGCTTAAATCGAATGTGCTATAGGATGGAATCTTCCAAGGACTACCAATTACATAAGGCTCATTTTGCGTTGCAACGTTGGCATTAATATCATAATCGGCAAAGTTACGTGAGAAGAAGTTCCAGTCTACTCCCAAACGCAGCCCTTTCACCGGACGTACACCTAAGCCTAAAGCGGCTGTAGTCTGCGCCGAACCACCTACAGAAACGTTATCCATATCAATTTTATATTGATATTGTTCTGCATTGGCCATATCAGTCACTACATCACCACGAGTATTTTGCAACATCTGACCTTGTGAATCGAACAGATATCCGGAAGCTATACCACCCCAACGCCAGTCACCCCAAGAAAACATACCCGTAATATCCAACCAATTCAAAGGTTTGGCAACAAAATCAAATTCCACACCCCAGTGGTCAGCATTGGCACCAGTCATGTTCATAGCCCAACGCAAACCATCGGCTGTCGTACCACTATCGTAAAGGGCTTTATCCATCCAACGGGTATAGTAACCATTCAAATTAGCAGTGAAAAAACGGCTGCGATAACCATATCCTAACTCGAACGACATGATTTTTTCATTCTTGGCATCCGGGTTACGGTCATGTGAAGTCTGTGAATTGATGAAAGAAGTATCAAACATCGGAGCACGGTTGATATAACCTGCATTCACGAAAACATTATGATTTTCGGTCAAGTTATAGTTAGCACCTCCCTTGATGTTTCCACCCAGATAATTCTTGGTTGAAGACTTAGCCTTATCTTTACTATAATACATGCGGTCATAACGCCAATAGCCGGTATTTGAAGCACCACCGGAAATAAAGGCACTCAACTTGTCCTGATTGTATTCCAACTGTGCAAACACACCTTCATACATAACGAAGCCATCATAATCACGACGCAGCACATCGCCCACATTCAATTTCTGATTTATATAAGCAGAGTTACCACCCACTGCCGGATTATTTTCTGCCGTAACATTCTTTCTATTGTAAGAATCAATAAAATAAGTACCGCCAAAAAGATCTGTCAGAATATCCTGGTGCAAGCCTTTGTAATAACGAAAATCAATACCTCCATAGAAATCAAAATTTTCACCAAACTTTGTAGTATATGTAGAGAGTAAGCCATACCAGAGATGGTTGTTCATCATCTTACTCATTACCATTTTGGAGCCGTTAGTACTTTCGGCATTCATCGTTTCAACAGCATCATAGTCAAAAGTTCCATCCGGACGACGGAATTGTGTATTTACCAAACCATTTGTAGAACCATACCATGAATTAGCATAGGTGCTGTCACCCGTACCTCTATAGCCGTCACCACGACCGATAGATACATAAAGAGCTGTACTCAAACTCGACTTCTGATCAATCTGCCATAAGTGATTCAAAGAAATCTGTGGTTTGTGATAAGAGTTTCTGGAAGAGTTATAAGACTGTCCGTGACGATAACCGAAAGTAGAGTTATACTTATAAGGACTATCTTCGCCCATATATTGTTTTACACGCTGCCACTCCTTGATAGAGAGGCCATTCTGATTGCTACGTTGATTATGCCACTGAGGAGCACCAAAAGCAGTCAAAGATAACTGATGATTGTCGTTAAAACGTTTAGCAATACTAACGAACCAAGTATATCCTTCAAACTCTGTACCTTGTATATATCCGTCACCCCAGGTCTTGGCTCCCAGCAAGGAGAACGCCCATCCATCTTTAGATAAACCGGAAGAAAGGTTAAACAGAATTTTATTATAACCATCATTACCCATAGCGTAGGAAACAGAACCACCTTTCTTCGCTTCGGTAGTTTTAGTAATAATATTGATAGAACCACCTACTGCCGGAGAGGCAACTTTAGCAGCTCCTAAACCACGCTGTACTTGGATGCTTCGGGTAACATCAGACAAACCTGACCAGTTTGACCAATATACCTTATTATTCTCCATACCATTCATTGGCACACCGTTAACCATCATAGCAGAGTTTTCACTCTTGAAACCACGAATATTGATCTTACTGTCTCCAAAGCCACCACCATCTTTAGTAGCATATATACCCGGAGTGGATTTCAGTATTTCAGGAAATTCCTGTGTACCCAACTTTTCTTCTATAAAAACCGGATCAATAGTAGATACAGCTACAGGAGTTTTGCGAGCAACTGCTATAGACGAAGTAATCGTAACGTCCGCCAGCATCACTGCATCCGGTTCCATCTTAATAGTACCCAAATCAACAGAAGCACCCTTCTGCGTAATCTTCTTCTTGAGGTCTTTGAAACCTACGTACTTGAACAACAAGGTTCCACCTTGAGCAACACTTTGCTTAAAATAACCATCAATGTCAGTCACCGTACCTTGTGAAGTGCCCTCTATCATAACGGCAGCTCCCACCAAAGGTTCGCCTGTTTCTGAGTCAACAAGCTGCCCCCTCACTGTAGTCTGAGCAAATGCCGCAGCACTAAATACGGACAGCACTGCCACCAACAGGAAATGAATTAGATGTTTTTTCATACTTCTGTTTTTTGTTAAATAAATGAGTTAATTAGAATTGTTAATTAAGTATTAAATACTGTTTTAAGACGCAAATATAATTAATAAGATTTAGATTTGTATTACATTTCTGCTACAAAATTTCAGAGTAGATAGGAGTTATTGAGACTTTTTATAACAATAAAGCCCTACAAGTTTTTTGCAGGGCTTTCTATTTGTCACTAAAATATAATTTATGCTGTCAGATTCCTATCAATCATCAGTCATTCATTAGCTTTCTATAACGAACACGGGTAGGTTCTTCTTTTCCTAAACGTTTCTGTTTATTTTCCTCATATTCTGAATAAGAACCTTCGAAATAGAAGACATTGGAGTCTCCTTCGAACGCAAGAATGTGAGTACAAATACGATCGAGGAACCAACGGTCGTGACTGATGATTACGGCACATCCGGCAAAATCTTCAAGACCTTCTTCAAGAGCACGAAGAGTATTTACATCTATGTCATTGGTAGGTTCGTCCAGCAAGAGTACGTTACCTTCCTCTTTCAATGCCATAGCAAGATGCAGACGATTGCGTTCACCACCGGAAAGCACACCGCAAAGTTTCTCCTGATCACCACCGGAGAAGTTAAAACGTGACAGATAAGCACGCGCATTAATATCGCGTCCACCCATACGAATCAGTTCCGTACCACCGGATATAACCTGATAAACACTCTTATTCGGATCGATATCACTGTGTTGCTGGTCTACATAAGCCACCTTTACGGTCTCTCCTACCTCAAACTCACCTTTATCTACGGTTTCCAATCCCATAATCAGGCGGAACAGCGTAGTTTTACCGGCACCGTTAGGACCGATAACACCAACGATACCATTCGGAGGAAGCATGAAATTGAGATCATCGAACAGTAACTTATCACCATAGGCCTTAGCCACATGTTTCGCTTCGATAACTTTATTACCAAGACGCGGACCATTGGGAATGAAGATTTCCAGTTTTTCTTCCTTCTCCTTGATGTCTTCGTTCATCAATTTATCGTAAGAGTTCAAACGTGCTTTTCCTTTTGCCTGACGTGCCTTAGGGGCCATACGCACCCAATCCAACTCACGTTCCAATGTTTTACGGCGCTTACTGGCTGTCTTTTCCTCCATTTCCATACGCTTGGTCTTCTGTTCCAGCCAACTGGAGTAGTTACCCTTCCAAGGAATACCTTCACCACGGTCGAGTTCAAGAATCCAACCTGCTACATGATCAAGGAAATAACGGTCGTGAGTAACGGCAATTACTGTACCTTCGTATTGTTGTAAATGTTGCTCCAACCAATCAATAGATTCAGCATCAAGGTGGTTGGTAGGCTCATCCAGCAACAGTACGTCAGGCTTCTGCAACAGTAAGCGACAGAGTGCCACACGACGGCGTTCACCTCCAGAAAGATGTTCCACACTTGCATCTTCGGGCGGGCAACGAAGTGCATCCATAGCACGCTCCAATTTACTATCCAGATTCCAGGCATCAGTGGCATCGATAATATCCTGCAACTCTCCTTGACGTGCAAATAGCTTGTCCATCTTATCAGCATCCTCGTAGTATTCAGGCAGACCAAACTTCTGATTGATCTCTTCATACTCAGTCAATGCATCTACAATGGGCTGCACACCTTCCATTACAATCTCTTTTACAGTTTTTGTAGGATCCAGATAAGGCTCCTGAGCCAGATAGCCTACTGAGTAACCCGGTGAAAATACCACTTCGCCCTGATAAGACTTGTCCAACCCGGCGATAATCTTCAGCAAGGTAGATTTACCGGAACCGTTCAAACCGATGATACCGATCTTTGCGCCATAGAAGAACGAAAGATAGATGTTCTTCAACACCTGCTTATTGTTCTGCTGAATGGTCTTGTTCAGCCCTACCATAGAAAAGATAATCTTTTTATCGTCAACTGTTGCCATAAAGTTTTAAGTGTATTATATTAATAATGTATTTACTTTAATACTATGCAGCGCTCTTTGTAATCTGCCACAAAACTTTGGCAAAGATAAGAAAAAAAGAGAAATCCTTTTGCTTTTTCAAAAAATGTCTCTATCTTTGCGCCCGCTTAACAGCGATAAAGGTCTGATTCGCTAGCTCAGCAGGTAGAGCACAACACTTTTAATGTTGGGGTCTTGGGTTCGAGCCCCAAGCGGATCACACAAAAGGAACTTTGAAAGTTCCTTTTTTTTATTCAAAGAAGGCTAAAGCATCTGATTGATAGCTCCTTACAAATCAAAACACAAAGAAGACTTTAACTAAATAACTATATCTAAACCATTCGTCATGAAGAGAAAATTACTATTGCTGGCCCTTTTGGCTTTATCCTTATCTGCCGTTCAGGCTCAGACTCAACTTAAATGGAATGCTTTATATTGGGCCATGGGTGTAGTGAACATGTCGGCAGAAACCAAACTTGCAGATAAGTGGACATTTAATGGAGATGCCGTATACTCACCCTGGAAAAGCATCGAGGGCAACCCTATGAGATTCGGCCAACTAATTGTAGAAGGCAGATATTACCCTAAAGGAGCATTCAACGGACTCTATCTGGGAGGATATGGCAGTTATCACAGGCTGTTTAAATTCACAAAATGGAATTATATCAATCATGATAAATATCAAAAAGGCAACGGCATGTCTTTCGGAGCCACTTTAGGCTATCAAGTTAAAATTAACGACCGTTGGGCAGTGGATCTCTTCGCAAGCTATGGATGGCAACATTCCAGATATAAAGGCTATATAAAATCCACCGGAGAAATGTATGTGGGCAAAAATGCCAGCGCCGAATGGCTACCCTACAAATTAGGTGCATCTTTTGCTTATCGGCTGGGAAAGAGGTAAACATAGAACAAACAAAACTGATTATAAAAATAGAAACGCCTGAAAAGAGGATAAACACAAAGTGTTAAACAAACACAATGACTCACCTTTTCTAAAATATTCCATATATATTTGCAGCATCTGACACATATGTCAGACAAATATTTCAAAGTCATTATTTATACACAGAAACAGCAAATATCTATTATGGATACTTACAAAGTCGGTCTGGATATTGGCTCTACTACCGCTAAAATAATAGTGCTGGATAAGAGCTATAACAATGTCCTTTTCTGCAAATATGAAAGGCATCAGGCAAAAGTACAGGAATGCTTACTGGCATTTTTTCACCAGTTGAAAGAACAGTTGGGTGATGTTGACTTATCAATCAATATCACCGGTTCAGTAGGCATGGGAATTGCAGAGAAATATTCTTTGCCTTTCGTACAAGAGGTCGTGGCGGCAACCCAGTACATCCGTCTGAATCACCCCGGTATATCTACTATGATCGATATAGGAGGAGAAGATGCAAAGGTCGTCTTCTTTCAGGATAACCAGGCCACCGATTTACGCATGAACGGAAATTGCGCCGGAGGGACTGGTGCTTTCATCGACCAGATGGCAATTCTCTTAGGAGTATCTGTAGATGAGTTAAGCGGACTTGCGCTCCGGGCAACACATGTATATCCGATAGCCTCGCGATGTGGCGTTTTCTGTAAGACAGATATACAGAATCTGATAGCCAAGAATATATCCAAAGAGGACATTGCAGCTTCCATCTTTCATGCTGTAGCTGTACAAACTATTGTTACGCTTGCACACGGATGCAATATCGTAGCCCCGGTCTTGCTTTGTGGAGGTCCCTTAACCTTCATTCCGGCACTCAGAAAGTCATTTGCCAACTACTTACAGTTATCGCAGGAGAAAGACTTTTTGTTACCGGAAAACAGTAATCTCATACCAGCTTGGGGAACAGCCTTGACCGAAAGTTCACGGACAATGACTGTAACAGACTTAATCAAACTTTTAGAAAGCAAAACCGGAAAAACGTACCGTGCACAAAACAGTCTTCCACCCATATTCAATGATGAACCTGAATATCAGCAATGGAAGAAAAGAATGGAGCAATACGGAATGCAACGAACAGAATTGGCAACCGGAATACAACAGGCAACTTTAGGAATAGACTCCGGTTCTACCACAACAAAGATTGTGTTAATCGATGAGCAGGACCGCATCTTGTATTCCTATTACCACAATAACAATGGCAATCCGATAAAAGCTGTGGAAGAGGGGTTACAAAAGCTATACGAAGAATGCCAGAAGAAAGGAACGATTTTACAAATAAAAGGTGGATGTACCACCGGATATGGAGAAGATCTGATAAAAGCAGCTTTCCAAATGGATAGTGGTATTATTGAAACCATAGCCCACTATATGGCTGCCAAACATATCAGCAAAGATGTATCTTTCATTCTGGATATTGGCGGACAAGACATGAAAGCCATATTTGTCAATGGTGGAATCATCAACCGGATTGAAATCAACGAAGCATGCTCATCCGGATGTGGATCTTTCATCAGTACCTTTGCCCAATCACTGGGCTATCAGGTAGAGGATTTTGCCAGAGAGGCTTGTTTCTCAAAAGCTCCATGCGACTTGGGAACACGCTGTACTGTATTCATGAACTCCAAGGTAAAGCAAGTACTCCGTGAAGGAGTATCCGTAGCAGATATAGCAGCCGGATTATCTTACTCTGTCGTTAAAAACTGCCTGTATAAGGTATTACAACTGAAAAAGTCGGACGAACTGGGGAAACACATCGTTGTGCAAGGTGGAACCATGCGCAATGATGCCATTGTACGGGGACTGGAAAAACTGACAGACAGGGAAGTTTTCCGTAGTGATTGCCCTGAATTGATGGGAGCATTCGGTTGTGCCCTTTATGCCAAACAGACTGCGACCACTCGAGTTACGAACCTGCAAAACATGATGCAGCAGGCACAATTCACATCCAAGCAGGTTCAATGTCACGGATGTGAAAATCAATGTGCCGTCACCCGGTATTCATTCAGCAACGGGGGAAACTATTTCTCCGGAAACAAATGCGAAAAGGTATTCACAAACAAAGGAAATGAATACGAAAAGGGAATGAATGCCTATGAGAAAAAGATCGAGTTATTATTCGACCGCCAGACCGACATAACCACTCCCCTACTGACAATAGGCATTCCACGTATCCTGAATATGTATGAAGAGTTTCCTTTCTGGTATTCCCTGTTTACAGAATGTGGCATTCAGGTGCACCTGTCAGAAGCCTCAACATTCAGTAAATATGAAAAGGCCGCTAATATGGTGATGTCCGACAATATCTGTTTTCCTGCAAAGTTGGTACACAGCCATATTCAAAATCTTATCGACTGTAAGGTAGATCGGATATTCATGCCATTCGTCGTATTCGAAGAGATTGACAAGCAGCAGCAAAACAGCTATAACTGCCCCATTGTGTCCGGTTATTCACAAGTAATTAAAAGTGTGCAGACAGGAAATTTACCAATCGATTCTCCGGTTATCACTTTCAAGGAGAAAGACTTATTATATAAGCAGTGCCATGATTACCTGAAACAGTTAGGAGTATCGGAACATATCCTTAAAAAAGCATTCAACCGTGCACTGGAAGCACAAGATTCATTTGAAAAAGCAATCGTTGATTATAACAAACAGATAATTGAAGAAGGAAAGAGGAAACAGCAGTTGATTATCCTTCTTGCCGGACGTCCCTACCATGCAGATCCATTAGTACAGCATAAGATTTCAAACATGATTAGCACAATGGGAGTTCATGTAATAACAGACGATATTGTCCGCCACCAAGACATCCCGCTGGAAGGAGTGAACTTCCTGGCTCAATGGGCATTTACCAACCGCATTCTGAAATCAGCAAAATGGGCTACACAACAGGGAAACCATGTTCAATATATGCAGCTAACTTCTTTTGGATGTGGACCTGATGCTTTCCTGATAGATGAAATACGCGCTTTACTGAAGCGATGCGGGAAAAACCTTACCTTATTGAAAATTGATGATATCAGCAATACCGGCTCCATCAAGCTACGGGTACGTTCGCTGGTAGAAAGCCTGCATATCAGTTTACAACAAGCAGAAGAAAAACGGATGCAGAAATTCATATCCACCCCTCCTTTCACCAAGAAAGACCGGAAGAAGAAAATTATTGCACCGTTCTTCACTCCCTTTATTTCACCACTTATCCCTTCAATCATGAAAGTAGCGGGATATGAGATGGAGACATTGCCGATAAGTGATGAACTCTCATGTGACTGGGGACTAAAATATTCCAATAATGAAGTCTGCTATCCGGCTACACTAATTGTAGGCGATATTGTAAAGGCATTTAAAGACGGACGTTATGATCCGGATAATACCTGTGTAGCCATCACGCAGACAGGAGGACAATGTCGAGCCAGCAACTACATCTCCCTGATAAAAAAAGCATTAATAGAGAACGGATATACTCAAACTCCAATCCTCTCCATTGCATTCGGTAGCGGAATAGACAATCAGCAACCGGGTTTTAAAGTCAATTGGTTGAAGATACTGCCTATAGCGCTTGCCGCTGTTTTATACAGTGACTGCATCGCCAAATTCTATTATGCATCTGTCATCCGCGAAAAAGAACCGGGACAGGCTGCTAAACTGAAGGATTTATATCTGGAAGCAGCAAAGCCTCTCATTCTGAAAAACCAGCCGGAGGATTTATTGAGTTACTTATCCTTGGCAACCGAAGAGTTCAACCGGATTTGCCTGCCAAAGACATGCCCCAAGGTAGGAGTTGTCGGAGAGATTTTCCTGAAATTCAACCCTTTTGCACAGAAAAACATCACTGCGTGGCTCATTGACAGAGGAATCGAAGTAGTGCCTCCATTGATGACGGACTTCTTCATGCAAAGTTTTGTCAATATGAAAGTCAACCAAGATAGTCATATAATGCGAAAAAAGATTCCGGACTTTGTTATAGACTGGTTATATAGAAAAGTGCAGAACCAAATCAGCAAAGTCAACAAAACGGGAAAAGAATTTTGCTATTTCCAGCCTTTTGAAAGTATCTACGAGAAAGCGGAAAGAGCCAAACAGATTATATCACTGAACACTCAGTTTGGTGAAGGTTGGCTGATTGCCGGCGAGATGTCCTCTTTCGTCAGTCAAGGGATTAATCATGTCGTAAGTTTGCAACCCTTTGGCTGCATTGCCAATCACATTGTGGAAAAAGGTATAGAAAAACGAATAAAGTCCCTCTACCCTCAAATAAATATATTATCTTTAGATTTCGACAGCAGCGTCAGCGATGTGAATATCACCAACCGCTTATTGCTTTTTGTTGACAACATAAAATAAAAAAGACTATGGGAGCTACAGAAAACAACGAATTGGAACACCAAATAATTGAAACAGCCAAACAACTTTTTATAGAAAAAGGGTTTGCCGAAACCAGTATGAGCGATATAGCCGCAAGAGTTGGAATAAACCGTCCTACCCTGCATTACTATTTCAGGACAAAGGACCGTATGTTTCAGGCGGTATTCGGCTCGATAGTGATGACATTATTGCCGAAAGTGCAGGACATCATAAAGCAGGATCTACCGTTCATAGACCGCATAAACAGGATATTGGATGAATATGTAACGCTTTTCACCGAAAACCCGGACATTCCCAGGTTTATATGTGGAGAAATTCAACGTGACATAGATCATCTATTCGCAACAGCAAAAGATATGCAGTTTGATAAAATTTTCCTGGTTATAAAGGATCGTATGCTTCAGGAGATGGAAACCGGAAAGTTAAAGAAAGTACCTATCCATACCGTTTTCATGACTTTCTACGGTCTGCTCACTTTCCCTCTGCTTGCAAAGAATCTGCTGACGCACATATTCCTGAATGATGAAGCAGATTTTCCGGCTCTCATGATTGAATGGAAACAGTATATCATATTCCATATGACAAATTTGCTGTACCACGATAAAGAAGGATAGAATAATTCTAAATATCATTAAAAGAGTATGTACCTGATTAGCTTTATCAGTACATTTGATTGTTACTCATATATATAACCCATAAAATATAAGTATGTATGAAAGCAATCCGAATTATTTTTTCCTTATTGCTGATTATGGCAATCAGTATACCGACTCTTTCTGCACAAACTAAGAAAGAAAAGAAAGAGCTAAAGAAACAAGCGGTTGAAAAACTCATCACATCCGGGAAATATAAAATAGATGTGAACCGGGCACTTCCTGCAAGGGGACGGTCTGTGATGCTGACTTCTCCATATTCTGTAGAAATCAGGAACGATTCCATCATATCCCATCTACCTTATTATGGAAGGGCCTATTCAATTCCTTATGGTGGCGGAGAAGGGCTCAACTTCAAAGCTCCACTTACCGACTACAAGCTGGATTGGGATAAGAAAGGAACAGCAAAAATTAAATTCACGGCACGGAGCACGGAAGATAAATTCGATTTTGATATCGATATTTTTAGCAACGGCTCCTCTACCATATTCGTAAACATGCAAAACCGCCAGTCCATCAACTTTCAGGGAGAAGTAGATATGACGGAAAAAGAAATAAAAAAATAAGGTATATAACCTGCCAATGATTACCTTTGTGCAATGACATCCTAAATTTATGTACAAAGAATACCCACCCTGTAGCCTGCTCTCCCCCTATATTGACAAATATTGGGAATTTAGAGGCAATCCCGAATATGGAATGCGCATCAACATACTTCCCGACGGATGCACGGATTTTATCTTCACCCTTGGAGAGGCTACACAGACGGTAGATGGCAGGCTAACCATGAAGCCTTACCATTCCTACTTCATTGGACCGATGAATAGTTACTCGGAACTGGTAGCTTATGCGGAAACCATTCATATGCTGGGAGTCCGTTTTCTACCTTCCGGATTATCACGTTTCATACAATTACCCCTGCACGAACTTACCAATCAAAGAATTTGTGCTGATGAAGTAACTAACTTCTTCGATGCCTCGTTTGCAGAAAGACTATGTGAAGAGGATAACTTTGGAGACAGAATAAAGATAATAGAAGAATTATTCATCAAGTCTTTATACAAATATGATCTACAGACGGACCCACAGATTGCGTTTGCCATAGAACAAATAAACCGTCATCAGGGAAAACTCCCGGTACAATCATTAGTGGAAGATATTTGCCTATGCCAACGACAATTCGAACGTAAATTCAAAATGAATACAGGATACACTCCCAAAATATACAGCAGAATTATGCAATTCAAGAATGCGGTAGATTTATTGAGGAGTGCTACCTGCGATAACCTGTTATCTACTGCTGTTCATGCAGGATACTATGATGTCCCCCATCTTTCAAGAGAAATAAAAAGGATGTCAGGTAATACCCCCTACTCCTTTCTGGCCCTTCCTTCGCCGGAAGAAGAAGTCACGCTGACTTACGTAGAAGCGTAAATGTCGTTTTTATACAATGAAGGAATATCTCCGGCTACTTATATTTGCACCATTCAATTAACAAAACAGATTAAAAAGATGGAAACACTTGAAAAGAAAGCCGCAGAAATGCTTCAAAAGAGCGAAGTAGTAGTTCTTACCTCTATTAACCAAGAGGGGTATCCCCGCCCTGTACCTATGAGTATGGTTAAAGCCGAAGGTATTTCAACCGTTTGGATGTCAACCGGAAACGACTCATGGAAAACAGTTGATTTTCGCAAGAATCCGAAAGGTGGTTTATGTTTCTATTCCCAGGGAGACAGTGTTTGCATGACCGGTGATGTAGAAGTTATCACAGATGCAGACATCAAACAAGAACTTTGGCAAGACTGGTTCATCAACCATTTTCCCGACGGCCCGACTGACCCGAACTATGTCATATTAAAGTTCAAGGCTAACCATGCCACTTACTGGATAGAAGGAAAGTTCATCCACAGAAAAGTTTAATGAGTATTAAGCTGTGTTCAATAAAAAGATAATCTACCGGAAATTAACTCAATAAAGAATATAAATTCATATATTTGCGTTTACTATAAAACGAACTTATATATGAAAATCAAAACTTTATTATTCCTGTTTATCTGTCTCTCTTTAAGTGCCTGCAAGGATGATGACGATCCAAGTGGTAACGGTGATCGTCCTGATACGCAGGCATGGATAGAGGATACCATGCGCGAACATTACTATTGGTACAATGAAATACCGGCAGCCGGCAAGCTGAATTATGCGAATGATCCGGAAACTTTCTTTTATTCATTACTGTCTGATAAAGACGGGAAAGTTCGTGGGGGCAAACACCAATATTTTTCCTATATCAAAGAACTCACAGGAGGAAATACGCGTAGTGCGATAAATGAAGAGTATTCATACGGTTTTGAATTTACAGGTATTTATGCTGATAAAACACATCAGGACATACTTGCACTCGTACTATATGTAGTGAAAGGTTCGCCGGCTGATGATGCCGGATTGCAAAGAGGTGACTGGATTACAAAAATCAATGATGCTCCAGTGACAGATGCTAATTTTGCATCATTATCCGGTGGCGAAGCCTGCTCATTAACAATAGCCAAATGGGACCCGGCAACAAAGAAGTTTGTGACTCAGAATGAAAAAATAAATTTAACGTCAGCCCGGAAAGTTGAAGATGATCCGGTATATACATGGAATGTCATCGAAAGTCCGGTCAAAAATAAAAAAGTAGGTTATCTGCTTTACAACCATTTCACTGCAGGGAAAAGCGATGATGACACGTCTTACGACGACCATTTAAAATCTCTTTCAGGCTCTGACTTCAACGGAGTGGATGAATTTGTCTTGGATTTACGGTACAACAATGGTGGAGCATTATCTTCCGGTATCTTATTATGTACCATTCTCCAACCGGGAAATCAAATTGGCAGCAAATTAGGTTACCTACAATACAACGATAAACAAAAAAACAAAAAGGTCCAATTTAATACGAACAAGAGTTTACTCGGATCAAACGGGAAAAACCTGAACCTGAAAACACTGTATGTATTAGTAAGTAGTTCCAGTGCATCCGCTTCGGAAATGGTGATCAACTCCCTGGAACCTTTTATGAATGTTGTGGTAATTGGAGAAACAACTGTAGGTAAAAACGTCGGTTCACTGGAATATACAAGTGACGACAAAAAGTGGGAGATGCACCCTATTGTTTGTCAAATATACAATTCAGTAGACTTTACTGATTATGCTGATGGAATAGCGCCGGATGTACAACTTGACGAAGCATTCACATACGTTGATGCTCAAACTGTATCTCCCATTGAAATGTTTCCTTTAGGAGATCCGAATGAACACTTATTTAAAGCTGCCATAGACCTGATTGACGGAAAAACCACCCTTACCCGGAGTATAGATGCACCGGGCACAGTCACTTATAAGAAGGTTCTCGGTAACTCAATAGACAGAAAAGCAACCGGCAGTGTGATTATTAACAAATAATCCGTAAATTTGCAGTCCGAAATTTACAGACTGTAAATCATGCAAGGAACAAAGAATCTGACTAAAGGGCCTATCAATCGCCAGTTATTTAATCTGGCGATACCCATTATGGCCACTTCCTTTATCCAGATGGCGTACAGCCTGACGGACATGGCATGGGTGGGCCGTTTAGGCAGCGAAGCAGTTGCTGCTGTCGGTGCAGTAGGTATACTCACCTGGATGTCCGGTTCCATAGCCTTGCTGAATAAAGTAGGTTCTGAAGTCAGCGTAGGGCAATCTATCGGGGCTCGTAGCGAACAAGATGCACGGCAGTTCGCTTCGCATAATATCAGTATTGCCCTGCTCATTTCTGTATGCTGGGCCGCTTTGTTATTTCTGTTTGCCGATCCTATCCTGCATATATTCGAACTGAAAGAGCATATCACACAGAATGCCGTAACTTATCTGCGTATTGTCTCAACAGGATTACCTTTCGTCTTTCTATCGGCCGCTTTCACAGGAATATACAATGCGGCAGGACGAAGCAAGACACCTTTCTACATCAGTGGTACCGGATTGATAATGAATATCGTACTCGACCCGCTATTTATCTTCGGTTTTGGCTGGGGAACAGTGGGTGCAGCCCTTGCCACATGGTTATCCGAAGCTACTGTATTCGGTATTTTTATTTATCAGCTACGGTATAAAGACAATCTGCTGGGGGGCTTCCCTTTTCTTACCCGTCTTAAAAAGAAATACACCCACCGTATATTCAAGCTCGGACTTCCGGTAGCTACATTGAATACCCTGTTTGCCTTTGTCAACATGTTCCTTTCGCGTACGGCTTCGGAACAAGGAGGACATATCGGACTTATGGCTTTCACCACCGGAGGACAAATAGAGGCCATCACCTGGAATACCTCGCAAGGTTTCTCTACCGCATTAAGTACCTTCATTGCACAGAATTATGCTGCCGGAGAAAAATCAAGAGTAAAAAAGGCCTGGCGCACTACACTCTGGATGACATCTATATTCGGTACCCTATGCTCATTACTCTTCATTTTCTTTGGAAGTGAAGTGTTTTCCATTTTCGTACCCGAACCGGAAGCTTTCCGCGTAGGTGGTGATTTCTTGCGTATAGACGGTTATTCACAGCTCTTCATGATGTTGGAAATTACCATGCAAGGCGTATTCTACGGATTGGGAAGAACAATTCCACCAGCCATCATCAGTATATCGTGCAACTATATGCGTATACCCGTAGCCCTGCTTCTGGTACATATGGGAATGGGGGTAGACGCTATATGGTGGGCTGTAAGTGCAACAACCATTGCTAAGGGACTTATCCTCACACTCTGGTTTATACTTATAAAAAGAAAAATTCTCTAAAAATGGAGAACAAAAGACCTAAACATAACATCAACATAATTGTTATATATCTAACTTTGCATTACAAACATAGTAACATTTTTAAAAGAACAAATTATGAAAAAGATGAAAATTAGTGTACTGCTATTGAGCGGTGCTATATTATTAGGAAGCTGTGGTACAATGAACAATACCGCAAAAGGCGGTGTGATTGGTGGTGGATCAGGCGCAGCAGCCGGTGCTATCATTGGCGGACTTATCGGTAAAGGTAAGGGCGCAGCTATCGGTGCGGCTGTCGGTGCGGCAGTAGGTACAGGTGCCGGTGTTGCCATTGGCCATAAGATGGATAAGAAAGCTGCCGAAGCTGCCAAAATTGAAGGTGCACAGGTAGAGAAAGTAACCGATACCAACGGACTTGCTGCTGTAAAAGTAACTTTCGAATCAGGCATCCTGTTTGGTTTTAATTCATCAGCATTGAGCAATACATCAAAAGCTTCTTTGCGCGAACTGGCCCAGATTCTGAAGGAAGACCCTACAACGGACATTGCTATCGTAGGTCATACAGATAAAGTAGGCACTTATGAAGCAAACATGAAAGTTTCAAAAGACCGTGCATATACTGTAGAAAACTATCTGCAGGATTGCGGCGTTTCTCCTGCACAATTCAAGCAAGTGGAAGGCGTAGGCTACAATCAGTATGATGACAGCATGACAGCCAGTCAAAACCGTCGCGTGGATATCTATATGTATGCCAGCGAACAGATGATTAAGAACGCAGAAGCAGGTAAATAAGCTACAAGATATAAAGCTACGAGCTACAAGTTGCTGCGCTATTAGTCCGAAAGGTACTTGTAGCTTGTAACTCGTAGCTCGTAGCTTGTCGTTACTAACCAACAAAAGCCACGACAATAAATATGAAGAAGGTTTTGCGAATCCTACGCAATCTGATACTCTTTTTCTTTATCTCCACTATTCTCACGGTGGTGATCTATCGTTTTATTCCCGTTTATTTCACTCCCCTTATGGTTATCCGTAGTACCCAACAGATTTTTAAAGGCGAAAAACCGGTCTGGCATCACAGTTGGGTTTCTTTTGATAAAATCTCTCCTCACCTGCCGATGGCGGTAATCGCTTCGGAAGACAATCGCTTTGCTACTCACAATGGTTTCGATTTCATAGAAATAAAAAAAGCTATGAAAGAGAATGAAACACGAAAGCGGAAGCGAGGAGCCAGTACCATCAGCCAACAGACTGCAAAAAATGTATTTCTTTGGCCCCAATCTTCATGGACGCGAAAAGGACTTGAAGTTTACTTCACCTGGCTTATTGAACTCTGTTGGTCGAAAGAACGGATCATGGAAGTATATCTTAACTCTATCGAAATGGGAAAAGGTATTTATGGAGCAGAAGCTACCGCCAAATACAAGTTCCACACCACTGCTGCCAAACTAACAGCAGGGCAATGTGCATTGATTGCAGCAACCCTTCCCAACCCCATACGCTTTGATTCCGCACACCCGTCAGCTTACATCCTGCGCAGACAGTCACAGATATTAAGATTAATGAAGTTAGTTCCCAAATTCCCTCCGGTAGAGAAAGCAGTCAAGAAGCAGAAGACAGAGAAGAAGAAAAAGAAATAATCTGTGTATATTTGTGGCATTAATATCTACGGAATGAAGAAAGCCTTGCCATTGTTCTTAATTTGCATACTTATCTGTTGTGGAGCACATGCCCAACGTACAGAAGTTTATAATCCGCATATACATACGGTGCAGGTCATCGCTAACAACGACTATATGGCTCCTGCCGTCATCCGGTTGGGTGAAGGTGAAACTGTAGAAATCTCATTCGACCACCTCACGCACGATTACCATCGTTATCAGTATGTCCTCACACATTGCAATGCAGACTGGACCCCGTCCGACCTTTCCGAAACAGAATACCTGGATGGTTTCAATGATAACCCGATAGAGGATCACGATATTTCCGTCAACACTACTCTGCCCTACACACACTATCGCCTGACGCTTCCCAATGACCAGGTACGTCCCAAACTTTCCGGTAACTATCGTCTGTTGGTTTATGATGATGCAGAGGGCAAGAATAAACCCGCTTTCAGCACTTGCTTCCGGATATTGGAGAAAGAGGTAAACATATCAGCACAAGTCAGCAGTGACACAGAGATAGATCGTAACAAGACCCATCAGCAAGTCAGCTTCAGTATCCAGCATAAGGGATATCCCATTCGTAACCCTCAGAATGAAATCAAAGTACACGTTTTACAGGATAATCGTACAGACAACGAAGTTACCAATCTTCAACCTTCTTACGTTGGCCCTGACCAGCTACGCTACGAACATAACCGTGCGCTGATATTTCCAGCAGGAAACGAATACCGCCGTTTCGAAATGGTGAGTACACGATATGCCTCACAAGGTGTGGAAAGTATCCGCTATCATGCCCCTTACTATCACGTCACGCTGCAACCGGACCAGCCACGCCTACTAAATTATAGTTATGACCAGGATCAGAATGGGCGTTTTGTAATACGGTATGATGAAGCAGTGGATAACACTACGGAAGCAGATTACTTCTTTGTACATTTCTCCCTGTTATGGGAGAACCCGCTTACAGAGGGAAAGTTTTATCTGCAAGGAGCTTTCACGTATGATGATTTTAATGAAGAGAATCTGTTGAAATACAACCCGGAGACTCACGCTTATGAGTGTACCCGATTGCTGAAACAGGGAGCATATAATTATCAGTATCTGTATGTAGCACCCAGAAGTACGGTAGGAAGCACCGCACAGGCAGAGGGGAATTTCTATGAAACGGAGAATGAATATCTGATACTTGTTTACCACCGGCCCTTTGGCGAAAGATATGACCGGCTGATCGGTATGCAACAGGTTAGTTATAAATAAGAAGCTACCTAAACAGGTATAAGAAGCGAGCTAAACAGGTATTTACCCAGCTCATTTTGCATCTAAACAGTAAGTCTTATAGAGTGTTGACCTTGGTTAACAGGTCTATTAACCTTGGTTAACAGAACCGTCAACCAACGTTGACAGACCTGTTAACCAAGGTTGGCACCCACTTATTCCTAAGAGCAAACGTTATATTCATTAATCCTGAACAAAACAATCCCTTATATAGAACAAATGAATCAATAGTCTTTTAGTACGAATGCCCTCCGTCCTTCATCTCTTTCTCATCGATCTTATGTATATCAATGCTTCTCCAAGCATAGAAGATATACGCAAGCACAAATGGAACCAAGAAAGAAACATAGAACATCACCCTCAATGTAAACTCACTGGAACAACTGTTTGCCAGCGTCAGTGAACTTTGCAAATCACTTGTAGAAGGATAGTAAGCCGTATTATTGTAGCCCGCAACAAGCAGTAATGCCAACACTGCAAGCACCGTACCGATACCTGTAAACCAAATACCCTTATCAAATTTAGGCTTTAACAAACTCTTCCCAATACCAAAAAGCACCAGTACCACCCCAATAAGGAAAAGCACCAACACCACCGGCATTTCAATAAAGTTCGTCAGATACTTATAAGGCTCCATGAAGATTTCTCCCGTCTCCGGTTTCACAGCATATCCATCCACCAACAGTGTACGGATAACGAATGACAAAAAGAATACCAGGAACAACACCGAATTTCCTATCAGGGAACGACGGCTACGTGCCACCAAATCTTTATCATCAATATTATTAATAAAATACAGAGCACCCAGAATGCGTGAAAGGAAAAATACAGCCAATCCCAGCACTACATTCCACGGATTAGTCAATGCATCCAGTCCGTGCCAGCCATTTGCCCACTGACTGATAACGGGCATCACCGTATTCGTAATGTTGGCTTTATTGACATAAAACTCCGAACCTGTAAAGAACGTAGCTACTGCACCTCCCAGCAACACCGGCCCTACTACACCGTTAATCACCAGAAAAATGCGATATGTATTCTTTCCTAACAAATTCCCCGCCTTGCTCTGAAATTCGTAACTGACAGCCTGCAACACAAAGCTGAACAGGATAATCATCCACAACCAGTATGCACCACCGAAACTTGTACTGTAGAACAACGGAAACGATGCAAAAAACGCACCACCAAACGTAACCAACGTCGTAAATGTAAACTCCCATTTCCGTCCTGTGGAGTTAATCATCATCTTCCGGTGTTCTTCCGTCTTACCCAGACAGAAGATAAGCGAATTACCTCCCTGCACAAACAGCAGGAATACAAGAAGGGCCCCCAGCAATGATACCACGAACCACCAATATTGTTGTAGAAATATGTAAGACATGAACTTTAATTTTTAATTATTAATTATTAATTATTCTCCGGTCCTTTCTTTATTGCCTTCAACATAATACCGATTTCTGCTATCAGCATAATAGTAAACAGTACCAAGAAGATAAAGAATGTAGCTTGTACGGAACCGACATCCAGCTTAGAGATAGCCGCATTCACAGGCAACATATCCTGTATGGTCCACGGCTGACGCCCGCACTCTGCAACTACCCATCCGGCTTGTCCGGCCAGATAGCCCAACGGAATGGTCAGCAATGCCACCCAATGCATCCACTTCATCTTCGACAAATCACGCTTATACGCCAAGAACAGTATTACAATAAAGAATAATATAAAGTAACCACCCAACATTACCATCACACGGAACGCATAGAATGTCAATGGTACATTAGGTACCAGATCATTCACATCTTTAATATATCCATAACCGAAATAAGCTACATTTTCTTTCAACGTTTTGGCTGCTACTTTCGCATCTTCCTCGTTACCTGCCGACTTGGCATCACGATAAGCCTCAAACGCACCAATCGCTATCTTTCCACGCTCTATCTTCTCTTCTGCAGAAAGTGCTTTGGTACCATCTTTCAATTCGTATCCGCCCTCCAGCAGATCTGCAATACCGGGTACAAACGCATCCATCTTTCTTTCAGCAAGCAAAGAGAGCATCTTTGGTATCTCCATCCTGAACAGGAAAGGATCCTGTCCGTCATTGTATGTCTTTTTTTCAGGGTTCAGCATACCAATTGCTACCAATCCGGCCCCTTGCTGTCCCTTGTAATAACCTTCCATTGCTGCCAACTTCATCGGCTGCGTTTGTGCCACCTGATAGCCCGAACCATCACCGGTCCACGCAGAAAGCACGGCCGAAGCCAAACCTACCCAGGCAGCTATCTTTATGCTTGACAATGCAAATTTCTTATCCCGCTTCTTTAGCAGGAACCAGCAGGCAACACCCACCACAAATACAGCACCCAGTACCCAACCGGACAACACGGTATGGAAGAACTTATTTACCGCTGTAGGTGATAATGCTACTGCCCAGAAATCCACCATTTCATTTCTTCCCGTATCAGGATTGAACTCCATCCCTACCGGATTCTGCATCCATGCATTTGCCACAAGTATCCACCAGGCAGAGATTGTCGCACCCAGTCCTGTCAGCCAGGTAGATGCCAGATGGAACTTTTTACTCACTTTATCCCAGCCGAAAAACATGACCGCAATAAAGGTAGCCTCCATAAAGAAAGCCAGGATTCCCTCGATGGCAAGCGGTGCTCCGAAGATGTCGCCCACAAACCAGCTGTAGTTACTCCAGTTGGTTCCGAACTCAAATTCGAGAATCAGACCCGTGGCTACTCCTATGGCAAAGTTGATGCCGAATAGTTTCATCCAAAACTTGGCGGTGCGTTTCCAAAACTCATCCCCCGTACGATAATACATGGTCTCCATGATACCCATGATGACTGCCAGCCCCAATGTGAGCGGCACAAAAATCCAGTGATAGATGGCTGTCAGTGCGAATTGCGCCCTCGACCAGTCAATCAGAGAAGTGTCGATGTGTTCAAGCATAAGAAATCAAGTTATTAATTATGAAGTTATAAGTGATTTACAATATTAAGCGCACGGTCAATAAGTTCCCTACTCACATACTCCTCTTTATCTTCGCCTACCGCAGACGAGTTCAGATAATTGGGGAAGAAGAATATACGCAATATGAAAAACATGATGAACAGTTTCACCAGAATAATGAGCCACAGAGTTTTCCCGAGCGTCATACCCCGGAATCCATCGACGTAAAACCGCCAGATTTTCTGGATTGTATTCTTCATAATAGAGAAATTATAATCATTACAAATATAAAACTTTTATATTTTAAATAACAAATAAAAGGGCAAAAAGTTAGTTATCGACACAAAAAAGCATTCCGGCGTCGAAAAATTCCGAACCGTCTATCTATTTTGCAGGACATTTTACGACACTGTATCTTCGCAATCGTAAAACAATATAGTATAACGAAGATATGAGAAACGTAAGAAGATTGACAGTGATAACACTCAGTGTGGCAAGCGCCTGTGTCGGCAGCACGACACTGAAGGCACAGGATGCGACTCCCACTGCAGCGCAGGAAATCACAGTACAAAGTACTTCATCGCAAGACGATGCGGCACTCCCCTCTCAGTGGGACCTGCAAACCTGCATTGACTATGCCCTGCAACACAACATCACCCTGAAGCGTAACCGTATCAGTGCGGAAAGCGCCGAAGTGGATGTGAAAACTGCGAAAGCAGCCCTGTTTCCCAGTTTGTCGGCAAGTGTCAGCCAACGTATCGTAAACCGCCCCAACAGCGAGACGAATACGATTATCGATGGTGACAACATCACCAGTAGCACCAGTAAGACGTCGTACAATGGTAGCTATGGTATTGATGCCAGTTGGACCCTCTACAATGGCAGCAAGCGCCTGAACACCATCAAGCAGCAGAAGCTGAACAACCGCATTGCCGAACTCAATGTAGCCGAAAGTGAAAATTCTATCGAAGAGAGCATTGCACAAATATATGTGCAGATACTCTACGCTGCCGAAGCTGTTAAAGTGAATGAGAACACTCTTGCCGTCAGCCAGGCCGAACGTGATCGCGGACAGCAGTTGCTGGAAGCCGGAAGTATTGCCAAGAGCGACCTCGCACAGTTAGAATCACAGGTCAGCACTGATAAATATCAGTTAGTGACGGCACAAGCCACCTTGCAAGATTACAAATTACAACTGAAACAACTTCTGGAGTTGGATGGTGAAAGTGAAATGAATCTCTATCTGCCTGCCTTAGGTGATGAAAATGTGCTGACGCCCCTGCCCACCAAAACAGATGTGTATCGAGCTGCTCTCACTTTCCGTCCTGAAATAGAATCGGGCAAGCTGAATGTACAGGCTTCCGATTTGGATATCAGCATTGCCAAAGCAGGATATATCCCTACACTGAGCCTCAGTGCCGGTATCGGTACAACGAACGCTAACGGCAATGATTTCTCCTTCTCCGAACAGGTGAAGAATAACTGGAACAACTCATTAGGTCTGACCGTGAGCATTCCTATCTTCAACAACCGTCAAACCAAAAGTGCGGTACAGAAAGCCCGCCTGCAAAAACAGACCAGCGAACTGGACTTACAGGATCAGCAGAAGACATTATACAAGACTATTGAAAGTTTATGGTTAGATGCCAATAGTGCACAACAACAATATGTCGCAGCTGCCGAGAAACTACGTAGTACACAGACAAGTTACGATCTCATTCAAGAGCAGTTCAACCTGGGCATGAAGAATACAGTAGAACTGCTGACAGAGAAGAATAACCTGCTCAATGCGCAACAGGAAACATTGCAAGCCAAATATATGGCTATATTGAATGCACAGTTATTGCGATTCTACCAGGGAGAAGGAATACAATTATAAGTGATTAGTGATAGAGTGATTAGTGATAAATAAAAGAAACGATATGAGTAAGAAAAAAATTATCATCGTAGCGGTCGGCATCATCATTGTGGCCGGCATAGCTATCTGGATATTTGGCGGAGATGCCAAAAAACGGAAAGTGGTATACGAGACGACTACCGTAAGTCGTAGCGACATTTCCAACTCTGTGACTGCCACAGGTACCATCGAACCGGTGACCGAAGTGGAAGTAGGTACACAGGTCAGTGGTATCATTGATAAGCTGTATGCAGATTATAATTCGGTAGTGACCAAAGGGCAACTCATTGCCGAAATGGATAAAGTGACCCTGCAAAGTGAGCTTGCTTCACAAAAGGCAACTTATGATGGTGCCAAAGCCGAATATGAATATCAACAGAAAAATTACGAACGCAACAAAGGCCTGCACGAGAAGCAACTCATCAGCGATACGGATTACGAGCAAAGCCTCTACAACTACCAGAAAGCCAAAAGTGCCTATGACAGTAGTAAGGCATCTCTTGCCAAGGCAGAACGTAACTTGTCGTACGCCACCATTACTTCTCCTATCGACGGCGTTGTTATCAGCCGTGATGTGGAAGAAGGACAGACAGTAGCTTCCGGCTTCGAAACTCCGACCCTCTTCACCATTGCTGCGGACTTGACACAAATGCAAGTAGTGGCCGATGTAGATGAAGCTGACATAGGCGATGTGGAAGAAGGGCAACGCGTGAGCTTTACAGTAGATGCTTATCCGAATGATGTATTCGAAGGTAAAGTTACACAAATCCGTCTTGGAGCAACCAGCAGTTCAAGCAGTACCACTACATCTACCACTGTGGTAACTTATGAAGTAGTGATCTCCGCCCATAACCCGGATTTGAAATTGAAACCGAGATTGACAGCAAACATTACAATCTATACACTGGATAAGCAAGGAGTACTGAGTGTTCCTGCAAAGGCTTTACGCTTTACACCGGCAGTTCCATTGGTAGGCAAGGATGCCGTAATCAAGGACTGCGAAGGAGAGCATAAGGTATGGACCCGTGAAGGAGATACGTTTACCGCACATCCGGTCAGCATCGGTATCTCTAACGGAATTATGACGGAAATTACAGGTGGCATCAATGAAAACACGCAAGTCGTAGCTGATGCAGTAATCAGCACAGGCAGCGGACAGGCAGCTGTAGCCGAAGGACAGGAAGGAGGAGAAAGAAGTCCTTTCATGCCTGGCCCTCCGGGAAACAATAAAAAGAAAAATAATAAGTAATCATATTATGAGTAAAACAGTCATAGAATTGCAAAACATCCGGCGTGATTTCCAAGTGGGCGAGGAAACGGTGCATGCCCTGCGTGGCATCTCCTTTTCCATTGCCGAAGGAGAGTTCGTCACCATCATGGGTACGTCCGGTTCCGGTAAATCGACACTGTTGAATACCCTGGGTTGCCTCGATACTCCTACCAGTGGAGAATACTTGCTGGACGGTATATCCGTACGTACCATGAGCAAGCCTCAGCGCGCCATATTACGAAATCGGAAAATCGGTTTCGTATTCCAAAGCTATAATTTGCTGGCAAAGACAACTGCCGTGGAGAATGTAGAATTGCCTTTAATGTATAATGCTTCTGTCTCAGCAGTCGAACGCAGACGCCGAGCCATAGAAGCTCTGCAAGCCGTAGGGCTGGGCGACCGTCTGGAACATAAATCGAACCAGATGTCGGGTGGACAGATGCAACGTGTAGCCATTGCCCGTGCCTTGGTAAACAACCCTGCGGTAATCCTTGCCGATGAGGCAACAGGTAATCTGGACACGCGTACTTCTTTTGAGATATTGGTTCTTTTCCAAAAACTACATGCCGAAGGACGCACCATTATATTCGTTACCCATAATCCCGAAATAGCCCAGTACAGTAGCCGGAACATTCGTCTGCGTGACGGGCATGTGACGGAAGACACGGTGAATACGAAAATTCTATCGGCAGCAGCGGCACTGGCAGCATTACCGAAAAATGATGAAGATTAAGAAATATAAATTATGAACGGAACAAACCTTTTCAAAATAGCCCTCCGCGCCCTTGCCAACAACAAGCTTCGCGCCTTCCTCACCATGCTGGGTATCATCATTGGTGTGGCCTCCGTCATCACCATGCTTGCCATCGGACAGGGTTCGAAGAAAAGTATCCAGGCACAGATATCGGAAATGGGGTCGAACATGATCATGATTCACCCTGGCAGTGATACGCGTGGCGGTGTCCGTCAAGATGCTTCTTCCATGCAGACTTTGAAACTGACTGATTACGAAGCACTACGGGATGAGACTAACTTCCTGGCAGCTGTCAGTCCAAACGTATCGTCCAGCGGACAGCTCATTGCCGGAAACAATAATTATCCTGCCTCCGTAAATGGTGTAGGTACTGAATACCTCGAAATTCGCCAGTTAAGTGTGGAAAGCGGCGAGATGTTCACCGAAGCTGACATCCAGAATGCAGCAAAAGTCTGTATCATAGGTAAGACTATTGTAGACAACCTCTTCCCTAACGGACAGAACCCTATCGGACATATTATCCGTTTCAATCAGGTTCCCCTACGTGTAGTAGGTGTGCTCAAAGCGAAAGGATACAACTCCATGGGTATGGACCAGGATGAAATTGTGCTGGCCCCCTACACCACCGTAATGAAACGCATGTTGGCCGTTACCTATCTTCAAGGTATCTTTGCCTCTGCCCTCTCCGAAGACATGACAGATTATGCCACGGACGAAATTACCACCATCCTGCGCCGTAATCACAAGCTGAAAGAAAGTGATGACGATGACTTCACCATCCGTAGCCAGCAGGAACTCAGTACGATGCTGAATTCTACCACTGACTTGATGACCACACTTTTGGCATGTATTGCCGGTATTTCTCTGGTAGTAGGTGGTATCGGTATCATGAACATTATGTATGTCAGTGTAACCGAACGTACCCGTGAAATCGGTCTGCGTATGTCCGTAGGAGCACGTGGTGTGGATATTCTTTCACAATTCCTGATTGAGGCCATCCTTATTAGTATTACAGGTGGTATCATTGGAGTCGTCATCGGCTGCGGTGCCTCATTCATTGTGAAGAACGTAGCCCACTGGCCCATCTACATCCAGGCATGGAGTGTATTCCTCTCCTTTGCTGTCTGTACCGTCACTGGTGTATTCTTCGGCTGGTATCCGGCTAAGAAAGCAGCTGATCTGGATCCGATAGAGGCAATCAGATACGAGTAAGAGAATTATGAATGATAAATTATGAATTATGAATAGCTATGCAGCAGACGGTGCAGTGAAATTCATAATTCATAATTCATAATTCATAATTCAAAATTAAAATACCTATTTTTGTAACATGATTATGCAAGAACCCAAAACACGCCGGATTGTAGAAGTCCTCATTCATATCATCGGATGGGGCATTGTTTTTGCTTTCCCATTTCTGCTGATGAACCGCAGTGGATTCACGGTTAGCTGGGTGAACTACCTGCGTCATGGCAGTGCAGTTCCGATATCGTTCCTTATCGTGTTTTATATAAACTACTGCTTCTTTATTCCCCGCTTTCTGTTTGAAGGACGAATTAAACAGTATGTCTTACTGAACCTCCTGCTTATACTTTGCACCGCTATTGGTGTACATTTCTGGCAGGATTTCATCTTCCATACTTATGTGAAGTCTACTCCCCCCAAGCGTCCCGGACCTCCCAGTTGGATATTTATCCTGCGCGACGTATTCTCAATGGTTCTCACTGTTGGCCTGGCGGCTGCAATCCGCATGAGTGGTCGCTGGGTAAAGGTGGAGGCTGCCCGTCGTGAAGCAGAGAAAAGCCGTACAGAAGCTGAATTGAAAAACTTGCGTAATCAACTGAATCCGCACTTCCTGCTCAATACCCTGAACAATATATATGCCCTTATCGCTTTTGATAGCGATAAAGCACAAGCTGCTGTCCAAGAGTTGAGCCGTCTTTTGCGTCATGTTCTCTACGATAACCAACAAAACTTTGTTGCCTTGGGCAAAGAAATGGACTTCATCCGCAACTATATCGAGCTGATGCGTATCCGTCTTGCCTCCAACGTGACCGTAGAGACCCAAATCGATGTCCGTGCCGATAGCCGTACGGAAATAGCCCCACTCATTTTCATCTCCCTCATAGAGAATGCCTTCAAACATGGTATCTCTCCTACTGAGCCCAGCTTTATCCGCATCCATTTCAGCGAAAGTCCCGGTCAGGTGTGCTGTGAAATAACCAACAGCTACCATCCCAAAAGCCAAGCTGATAAAAGTGGAAGTGGTATAGGGTTGGAGCAGGTACGAAAACGTCTGGAGCTGACCTATCCCGGTCGGTATGAATGGAAGCAGGGAGTGAGTGATGACAGAAAAGAATATAAATCAATATTGGTGATAAGGTTATAAAGTGATAGAGTGATAGGGTGATAGAGTTATAAAGTGATAAAGTAATATCACCCTATCACATTATAACTCTATCCCCCCCTAAATATTCAACATTATGAACTTGACTTGTGCCATAGTAGACGACGAACCGTTAGCTTTAGACCTATTGGAAAGCTACGTCAATAAGACCCCGTTCCTGACATTGAACGGAAAGTATTCCAGTGCCGTACAGGCTATGAAAGAGCTACCGGAGAAGCGAGTTGACTTGCTTTTCCTCGATATACAAATGCCGGAACTTAATGGCCTTGAGTTCTCTAAAATGGTAGATCCGCATACCCGTATCGTATTTAGTACCGCTTTTGAGCAATACGCTATCGATGGTTATAAAGTAAATGCCCTGGATTATCTGTTAAAACCAATCTCCTACGTAGATTTTTTGCAGGCAGCCAACAAAGCAGTGCAATGGTTTGAGCTATTACAGCAACCTAAAGAAGAAATTGAAAGTATATTTGTAAAAAGCGACTATAAGCTAGTGCAAATAGAGCTTAAAAAGATACTTTATGTGGAGGGTTTGAAAGATTATGTTAAAATTTATACAGAAGATAGTGCCCGGCCTATATTATCCCTTATGAGCATGAAATCAATGGAGGAATTATTACCAGCTTCCCGTTTCATGCGGGTTCACAGATCTTATATTGTCCAGAAAGAAAAAATAAGAGTTATTGACCGCGGACGAATTGTGTTCGATAAAACGTATATCCCCGTCAGCGATAGTTATAAACAGGTATTTCAGGCATTCCTAGATAAAAGGAGTTAGAATATAACATTCATTTGTCGATAAAATATCCGAATCTGTCGACAAAACATAATTTCCTATTGCATATTAAAAAATGTTTTTTTACCTTTGCATCGAACAGATAAAGGAAGTTGTGAAACTTCCCCCAATAGAATAGTTTAGTTAAGTCTAGTTTAGTTTTTGTGTGAAGCACTTCCTCCGTGAGCGAACGACAGGAAGTGCTTTTTGCTTTCCACAATACCCACCTCAAGCAAAGTATCAAATAGTTGATTTACATACTCCTGACACTTTTATTAATATAGATAAGGACTTTTATTAATAACAACTGAAAATTAAATGAGAATACTTTTTTATTTAATCACTTAATTTGTCTTCGTTGTTAATAGTCTAAATAGTCTGGGAAGATAAAAATTAGGCGTTTGTTTTGCGAAAATGCACCTTTAGTCAGGGGTGCATTTTCTTTTTGTTCCTTTTGAATTATTTTATTCCTAAGAACTGGAAAGGCTTGGTAGTAACAAACTCTTTAGCAGTATTTCCTGCATACGTCTTACCATCAAGGAGGTTCAACTTCTTGACAGGTGCTTTCTCTGAAAAATCCACATCCTTAAAATCAACCCAGAATACATTGGGATATAAAGTAGATTCATAGTAATAAACTTTATCCTTTTGATCGGAAACTGTTCTCCAACGCGTTGAAGATATGTTCGGCTGATCAGGAGTACTAATGCCAAACGGAACAGAAGTATTACGTATCACGCTGAAAACACTGGCCAAAGCCGTACGTGTATCTTCGGTCTTAGGGATTGCATTAATATAGAATGAAGCCCTCACAAAACGGTCGGCAGCCCGGTTAGTGCCGGGTAAGAAGGTCGTTCCACCAATAGTCTTCCAATAATCATCAAGTGCCAATTGCTGATCGAAAACGGGTGAATTGGTCATCACCTGATAGGACCTGCTATGATGTATATTCAACTTTCCATCTATATATTCAAAGATAGCATTATCACCCGTAGCATCTGAAATGGAGAGATGAAGAGTAGCCATACGTGTACCGTCAGGCATCATATCCGATACCACATCGAAGGTATTCTTTTCTATTTCGGAAACCGCTTCATTCACCGTTGCAAAATTATCAAGCATATATTGCACCCAGGCAGCTATGGACAAAGCCGGTTTTTCACCATTCCATTGAGGATAAGACGATTCAGCCAACCATAATAAATTAGCAACGAGTCCTTTCTCATTCATGCCGTCAGTGCTGCATATATCATAAGCCGAAGTAACCACACTACCATATTTGGATTTCCAACGCATCGGGTCCTTTCCCACTTCTCCATTACGCTCCATGCCTCGCGGAAAGATCCAAATATTACTACGGGTATCTTCCTTCCAGTCCATGGTACGGCCTGTTATCACCATATCTTTGTTTCCTTGATAAACTACACGTGTACAAGCCCTTACACGTTTCTGAGGTATTACTGAAAATATAATCACAAGCGCGGTGATTAAAAATACATTTGTCTTACACATAATTATCTGATATTAAGTTGTTAGTAAGTATGAATACTAACAAAAGTACAGACTACAAAGTTCTTAAAAGAACCGGGAGACTATCTACCGGAAATAAATAAATATTAAAATTGAAAACAAACCACAAGAAATGCTGTTGGAAGGGGAAACTTAAAAACGATAACAGTTATGAATTACGGTATTAGTATCCTTTTTAGGGCTATCCCACTGCTGATGGCCCTCTTCTGTTTTGGCTACGGAGCCTTTGTGCTCGACATGGGGACGGACGTAAACCGATTTGTTGCCGGGCCCGTAGTATTTTCATTAGGAATGATATGCATTGCATTGTTTGCTACTGCAGCTACCATCATCCGGCAACTCATCCACACGTACAGTACTGCGGCAAAATACGTATTGCCTATTCTCGGCTATCTGGCTGCAATAGTATGTTTCATTGGTGGAATGACTTATATAAATGATGGTATTACTGCCGCCCATTTCGTAGCAGGGCACGTCATTTGTGGAGTAGCATTTATCACCGCCTGCGTAGCTACCACTGCCACTGCATCCACCCGTTTCACTCTAATCCCGCAAAACTCAAAACGAACGGATCATACCGTACCGGCAAAAGCTTTCTCATCTGCACAAGGAGATGCGCTGATTATTCTTGCTGTCATCTTTGCTGTAATTACATGGGTATGGACTTTCTGGCTATTAGGACAAAGCAGCACTCATGTTGCTTATTTCGTAGCCGGACATGTTATGGCAGGATTAGCTTGCATATGCACCAGTTTAGTGGCACTTGTAGCTACCATATCACGCCAGATACGGAACACTTATGCCGGTTCGGAACGAAAATGGTGGCCTGCCCTTGTATTGGCAATGGGTACACTTAGTATCCTCTGGGGACTTTGGATACTGACTGACATCGATCCTGATAAGTCCTCCATCGGATATATAATGATAGGTCTGGGTTTAGTTTGTTACAGCATTTCCAGTAAAGTGATCCTACTGGCAGTTATCTGGCGGAATGTCTTCAAACTGGCGAATCGCATTCCGCTTATTCCAGTACTCACTGCACTGACCTGCCTTTTCTTATCTGCCTTTATGTTTGAAATGGCGACGCTGGACGACGTTTACTTTGTTCCTGCACGTGTATTGGCTGGATTAGGAGGCATCTGCTTCACACTATTCTCCATCGTCAGCATCCTCGAAAGCGGGACATCCAACTAATAAATCACTCTCTCAATAATTGCTTTTATGGATGGGCTAAGGTTTTGCCAGCTCATCCATAAATACTTCTACATTCCATGCATGATGGGCTACATAAGCAGCCGGACCGGTATCACCCGAATCCAGAATATCCTGCACGACATTAGCCTTATTTCTGCCTGTAACGAAGAAGATCAGTTGCTTGGCATTGAATAACAGACAGCCGGTCATAGCAATACGCTTCTGACCGTTGTAAGGATTCACACTCACTTCATACGGATGAAAGGAAGAAAGTAAATGCTCCTGTCCGGGAAAAATAGACGAGGTATGTCCATCTTCGCCAGCACCGAGCAACACGATGTCGAGAGCCGGGAATCCATGCCAGAGAGACGCATGACAACGCACTACACTGGAGTAACGCTTCGCCTCATTGTCGGGACGATTGTTACCATCGATAGGAAAAATGTATTCCTCCGGCATATGAACCTTATCCAACAACAAACGGCGCATAGTGCCATAATTACTTTCCGAATCTTCGGCAGGCACACAACGTTCATCTACCCAATAGATGCGCATACGCAACCAGGGAGTGGCATCCTTGAACTCATCCGCCCACAAATCGAACATGAGCGAAGGCGTACTGCCTCCGCTGAATGCTATGTGGAAAATCTTTTGCGGCTCTGCCTCCATCAGACTTATGATGTGTTTGATAAGAGCTCGTGCCGTTTCAACAGCTGTACTATAGATATAAGTTTTCATAACTCACAATATTGATCAGTGTTCGTTAGGTTTTTACACGGATTGGTCCAGTCAGCACCATGTTCGTGCATCATAGCTTCACTCTCCAGAGGTCCCCAGGTTCCGACGGGATAGCCATAGAGAGGTGCATCCGGATATTCGTTCCAATAGCGCAATACCGGATCGAAGAAACGCCAGGAAGCTTCGACAGCATCACTCCGAGTGAAAAGGGTCGGATCACCCTGAATACAATCTTCTATCAGGCGGGCATAAGCATCACCTGTAGCCTTTCCGCCCAATTGGTCGTAACTGAAATCCATCATCACCTGCTTCACATCGAATCCCGGACCGGGCACTTTCATACCAAACTTCAGTACGATGCCCTCATTGGGTTGCAAGCGAAGGATAAGTTTATTAGCCCGCGGACAGTGTCCACCATGGCAATGAAACATTTGATGCGGTGTCTCACGGAAATGCACTACAATCTCCGTCACCTTCGTAGGCATCTGCTTTCCTGTGCGGATGTAGAAAGGTACACCACTCCAGCGCCAGTTATCGATACCGATTTTCATGGCAATGTAAGTTTCAGTGCGCGAGTCGGCAGGAACGTTCTTTTCTTCACGGTAGCCCTTTTTAGAACCGGAAGCCGTATATTGTCCGCGGACTATATGTTCATTCAAATCTTCCTCCGTCAGAGGTTTCAAGGATTCATAGACCTTCACCACCTCATTACGGAAATTGTCAGCCGTAAAAACTGCAGGAGGTTCCATAGCAGTAAGAGCTACCAACTGGATAAGATGGTTCTGAACCATATCCCGCAAAGCTCCTGTTCCATCATAGAAACCGCCACGCTGTTCAATACCCAGATTCTCTACTGCAGTAACTTCTACATAATCGATATAATTACGGTTCCACAGCGGTTCGAAGATGCCGTTGGCAAAACGAAAAGCAAGAATATTTTGAGCTGTTTCTTTACCGAGAAAATGATCGATACGATAAATCTGGTGCTCCTCAAAGACGGAAGCATATATTTTGTTTAGTTCTTGTGCTGACTTCAGGTCGTAACCAAAAGGCTTCTCAACGATGATACGGGTATGTTTACGATTTAATCCGGCTTTTTTCAGATGCAAGGGAATAACTCCATAAAGTGAAGGAGGCGTAGCAAGATAGAACAGCAAATTATCCGGTGCTTTCTCGCCTGTGATTTCCTGTAAACGCTTGCCCAACATTTCGTAACCTTCTTCTTTGGCAGGATCTATACTGAGATAATGTAAATGAGTACAGAACTCCTTCATCCCTACTTCAGCGGGAGTGACAAAATGTTCCAGTTCATTCAATATATAGTCACGGTAAGTATCATCCGCGTAGTCTGTGCGCCCAATTCCTAAAATGCTAAACTCTTCCGGCAACCGATTATCTTTATAAAGAGAGTAGAGTGCCGGCATAAGTTTGCGCTTCGTCAGGTCACCCGAAGCGCCGAATATAATCATTACAAATTTACTCATTTAATTTAGTGATTAGTGGTTAGTAGTTAGTGACTACACATTATAAGTACCTGATTTTGTATCTCCGCCATGTCCGGTCCAGTTCTCATGGAAGAATTGCCCGCGAAGTTCATCAGTACGTTCGAAAGTATGCGCACCAAAGTAATCGCGTTGTGCCTGAATCATATTGGCAGGTAACTTCGCAGATACCAGTGAATAGAAATAGTTCAGTGCAGAAGAGAAAGCAGGAACAGGGAGTTCTTCTTTCATTGCATGAGCTACAAGATGCTTCCAACCCGAAAGCAATTCTTTAATTTCATCCCGGAAGTAAGGAGCAAGCAGCAAGTGCTTCGGCTTCTGTGATGCTTCAAAAGCTGCAGCTATGTCATTCAGGAATACACTACGGATAATACAACCACCACGCCACATACGGGCAATGGATGCCAGATCGAGATCCCAACCGAAAGTTTCGGATGCCTTTTGCAATACAGCAAATCCTTGTGCATAAGATACCAATTTGGAAGCATACAAGGCCGAATAAATATCCTTTACCAGTTCCGGTTTATTATATACCACTTGTGAACGCTGGCAAACGAATTGCTTGGAAGCCGCTTCACGCAGATTTTTCTGTGCCGAAAGGCTACGCTCAAAAACAGCCGTAGCAATCAGTCCCAAGGGCATTCCCAGTTCCATAGCATTGATAACAGACCATTTACCAGTACCTTTCTGTCCGGCAGTATCCAAAATCTTATCAATCAGATATCCACCTGCTTTATCTTTATGACGTAAAATGTTGGCAGTGATTTCTATCAGATAACTGCGCAATTTACCTTCATTCCAATGAGCAAATACAGAAGCCATTTCTTCATTATCCAGTTGCAATAGATTCTTCATCACCCAGTAGGCTTCGGCAATCAGCTGCATATCGCCATACTCGATACCATTATGTATCATCTTGACAAAGTGTCCCGAACCAGCCGGGCCAATCCAGTCACAGCAAGGAGTACCATCGGCAGCACGTGCAGCGATACTTTGCAGAATGGGTTTCACTTCATCCCAGGCAGTAACAGAACCACCCGGCATAATAGAAGCACCATTCAGCGCTCCTTCTTCTCCGCCGGAAACACCTGCTCCGACAAAACGAAAACCTTTCTGCTCGGCCAATGCCACACGGCGATTGGTATCTTCATAATTTGAATTTCCACCATCTATTAGTATATCTCCCGGAGAAAGATACGGAAAAAGCTGTTCCATCAACTCATCTACCGCATTACCCGCACGAACCATCATCATGATTTTGCGCGGTGTGGAAATGGACTCCACAAAATCGGGTATTTCAGTATATCCTTCAATAGTCTTTCCTTTGGCACGGCCATTGGTAAAGCGTTCTACCACGCCTTCTTCTACTCCCGGAACGGTTCGATTATACACGGATACGTGCCATCCCTTATCTGCCATGTTCAAGGCCAGATTCTCCCCCATTACGGCAAGTCCAATTAAGCCGATGTCTGTCTTTTGTTCTTTTTTGGTCATAACTTGCATTTTTTTTGTTATTGTTTCATTGAAATGGAAACAATATGCCAAGGGCATTTGTTCGTATGAATTTCGAATAAAAATCGTACTTTTGCAAACATGACTACATTTCACCTGAAAAACTTAAATACAGATTTATGAAAAAACTACATATCGGACTACTGCCGCGTATCATAATAGCCATAGCATTGGGTATTCTTTTGGGTAATTTTCTTCCCGGAGGTATGGTACGCTTTTTCATTACGTTCAACGGTATTTTCAGTGAATTCCTGAACTTCTCCATACCACTTATTATTGTAGGATTGGTGACAGTAGCAATTGCCGATATTGGTAAAGGTGCCGGAAAACTATTATTAATTACAACCTTGATTGCTTACGGGGCAACCTTATTTTCCGGTTTCTTGTCTTACTTTACCGGAGTAACAGTATTTCCTCACCTGATAGAACCCGGAGTTCCGCTGGAAGAAGTCAGTGAAGCGCAAGGCATATTGCCTTTCTTTTCTGTTGCCATACCTCCGCTGATGAATGTTATGACAGCTCTGGTATTAGCTTTCATGTTAGGACTTGGACTTGCTCAACTGAAAAACGATACGTTGAAGAATGCTGCACGCGATTTCCAGGAAATTATTGTTCGTATGATCAGTGTAGTCATTCTGCCATTGCTCCCTATTTACATATTCGGTATATTCCTTAATATGACACATTCGGGACAGGTATTCTCCGTATTAATGGTCTTCATAAAAATAATCGGTGTGATCTTCCTGCTGCATATCTTCCTCTTAGTGTTCCAGTATTGCATAGCTGCACTATTCGTCCGTAAGAATCCCTTTAAATTATTGGGACGGATGATGCCCGCCTATTTCACCGCCTTAGGCACACAGTCTTCTGCTGCCACTATTCCTGTCACATTGGAACAGACTAAAAAGAATGGGGTATCATCTGACATAGCAGGTTTTGTGATTCCACTTTGTGCTACGATACATCTATCCGGAAGTACGCTCAAGATAGTTGCATGCGCCCTTGCCCTGATGATGATGCAGGGGATACCTTTCGATTTCCCACTATTTGCCGGTTTTATTTTCATGCTGGGAATCACCATGGTAGCGGCTCCCGGAGTTCCTGGTGGTGCTATCATGGCATCTTTGGGTATATTGCAGTCCATGCTTGGTTTCGATGAGTCGGCACAGGCATTGATGATTGCACTCTACATTGCGATGGATAGCTTCGGTACTGCCTGTAATGTGACGGGAGACGGGGCGATTGCGTTAGTAGTAGATAAGATATATAAATGAGAAAAGTTTTGTTTTCTCGTAAAAAACAACGAATTTTGTCCTCTTAAAATCAATTTATAACGAAGCCTACAATATGAAAACAGCTCTAATCTCCGGAATAACAGGTCAGGACGGTTCGTTTCTTGCCGAATTCTTATTACAAAAAGGATATGAAGTTCACGGTATTCTCCGCCGTTCATCCTCATTCAATACAGGACGTATCGAACACTTGTACTTCGACGAATGGGTGCGCGACATGAAACAGAAACGTACTATCAACCTGCATTACGGCGATATGACGGATAGCAGTTCGCTCATCCGAATCATTCAGCAGGTGCAACCGGATGAAATCTATAACCTTGCCGCACAAAGTCATGTAAAGGTATCTTTTGATGTACCGGAATACACAGCTGAAGCGGACGCCATTGGTACACTCCGTATGCTGGAAGCTGTCCGTATCCTGGGCATGGAGAAAAAAACAAAGATTTATCAGGCATCTACTTCGGAACTCTACGGAAAAGTACAGGAAGTTCCTCAAACGGAAACAACGCCTTTCTATCCCCGTAGCCCGTACGGAGTAGCCAAACAATATGGTTTCTGGATCACCAAAAACTACCGCGAAAGTTATGGAATGTTTGCCGTAAACGGCATCCTTTTCAATCATGAAAGTGAACGCAGAGGTGAGACATTTGTAACCCGCAAGATTACGCTGGCTGCTGCACGCATAGCACAAGGTTTTCAGGATAAATTGTATTTAGGTAATCTGGATGCACGCCGTGACTGGGGATATGCGAAAGATTATGTAGAGTGTATGTGGCTCATTCTTCAGCATGATACACCGGAAGATTTCGTGATTGCCACAGGAGAAATGCATACTGTTCGTGAGTTTGCCACACTCGCCTTCAAAGAAGTAGGTATTGAACTGCGTTGGGAAGGTGAAGGTGTCGAAGAAAAAGGCATTGATGTGAAGACAGGCAAAATCATTGTAGAAGTAGATTCAAAATACTTCCGTCCTGCCGAAGTAGAACAATTGCTGGGTGATCCTACCAAAGCCAAAACACTTTTGGGCTGGAACCCAAGACAAACCAGCTTTGAAGATCTCGTGAAGATTATGGCAACGCATGACATGAAGTTTGTGAGAAAGCTGTATCTGAGATCACAAGAGAATTAATACATAAAACTTAAAATATAATGTTAGACAAAAACGCCAAAATCTACGTAGCAGGTCATCGTGGCCTGGTAGGTTCTGCAATCTGGAAGAACCTGCAAGATAAAGGATATACCAATCTTATTGGCAAAACCCACAAAGAAGTCGACTTGCTGGACGCCGTTGCCGTTCGTAGATTCTTTGATGAAGAACAACCTGAATATGTATTCCTTGCTGCCGCTTTCGTAGGCGGCATCATGGCAAACAGTATCTATCGTGCCGATTTCATCTACAAGAACCTGCAAATACAACAGAACGTCATCGGAGAAAGTTTCCGCCATAATGTAAAGAAACTCCTCTTCCTGGGCAGCACCTGCATCTATCCACGCGATGCCGAGCAACCCATGAAAGAAGAAGTACTTCTTACCTCCCCCCTGGAATACACCAATGAACCCTATGCCATAGCTAAGATTGCCGGACTGAAAATGTGCGAAAGCTTCAACCTGCAATACGGTACGAATTATATCGCTGTAATGCCTACCAACCTCTATGGCCCGAACGATAATTTCGATTTGGAACGCAGTCATGTACTTCCTGCCATGATTCGCAAGATACACCTTGCCCACTGTTTGAAACAAGGTGATTGGGATGCCATACGCAAAGACCTGGATCTCCGTCCTGTAGAAGGCATTGACGGAACCGGCAGCAAAGAGGATATTCTCACCATTCTTGCTAAATACGGTATCAGTGACAATGAAGTGAAACTTTGGGGTACCGGTACACCGCTTCGCGAATTCCTTTGGAGCGAAGAAATGGCAGATGCCAGTGTATTCGTCATGGAACATGTAGACTTCAAAGACACCTATAAACCAGGTGATAAAGACATTCGTAACTGCCACATCAATATAGGTACAGGTAAAGAAATCTCCATCCGCAACCTTGCCGAACTGATAGTTTCTACTGTAGGCTACAAAGGCCAACTGAGTTTCGATAGCAGCAAACCGGACGGCACCATGCGTAAGCTGACCGACCCTTCAAAACTACATTCTCTGGGTTGGCACCACAAAGTAGAAATAGAAGAAGGCGTACAGCGCATCTATCATTGGTATTTAAAATCGTAAATATTTCAATAGCCCTGGCCATATTTTAATATGCCAGGGCTAAATTATATACATATCCCGCTTTTTTTAGCTAAAAATTTGCTTTCTTTTGATAAAGCCTTATATTTGCACAAATTTCAAATAAATGTGCAATATATAATATCATGGAACAAAGCTTTATCGCCTATATTGAGAATAGTATTAAAGAGAATTGGGACCTTGATGCCCTGACAGATTATAATGGCGCTACCCTACAATACAAAGATGTAGCCCGCAAAATAGAGAAAGTACATTTAATCTTCGAAGCAAGCGGTATTAAAAAAGGCGATAAGATAGCCATCTGTGGACGTAATAGCTCACACTGGGGAGTCACCTTCCTTGCCACACTTACCTACGGAGCAGTTGCAGTTCCTATCCTTCATGAGTTCAAAGCGGACAATGTACACAACATTGTCAATCACTCCGAAGCCAAATTACTCTTTGTGGGCGACCAGGTATGGGAAAACCTCAACGAATCTGCCATGACTATTCTGGAAGGCATCATTCTGATGACGGACTTCTCCATTCTCATCTCACGCACACAGAAACTGGATTACGCCCGTGAACATCTGAACGAACTGTTCGGCAAGAAATACCCCAAGAATTTCCGTAAGGAACACATTGAATATCACAAAGATCAGCCTGAAGAACTGGCAGTCATCAACTATACTTCCGGAACGACGAGTTATTCCAAAGGGGTAATGCTGCCCTACCGCAGCCTGTGGTCCAATACGGCATTCGCATTCGAAGTATTGCCATTGAAAGCCGGAGACAAGATTATCTCCATGTTACCAATGGCACACATGTACGGGTTGGCATTCGAATTCCTGTACGAGTTCTCAGCAGGATGTCAGATCTACTTCCTAACCCGCATGCCAAGCCCCAAAATCATTTTCCAGGCATTCTCGGAAGTGAAGCCCCACCTTGTAGTGGCTGTACCGCTCATTATAGAAAAGATCATTAAGAAGAACGTGCTTCCCAAACTGGAAACACCCACCATGAAGCTATTGCTGAAAGTTCCCATCATCAATGACAAGATTAAAGCAACTGTACGCGAAGGAGTAGTCAGTGCTTTCGGCGGACGTTTTGCAGAAGTCATCGTAGGCGGTGCCGCTTTCAATCAGGAAGTAGAACAATTCCTGCACATGATAGAATTCCCCTACACGGTAGGTTATGGGATGACGGAATGTGGTCCGATTATCTGTTACGAAGACTGGTCACGCTTCAAACCGGGTTCCTGCGGTAAGGCGGTTCCGCGTATGGAAGTGAAAGTTCTTTCTTCCGATCCGGAAAATATACCGGGGGAAATCGTATGCCGCGGACCGAATGTTATGCTTGGATACTATAAAAATGAAGAAGCCACACGTGAAGCAATCGACGCTGACGGTTGGCTGCATACAGGCGACCTTGCGCTGATGGACGCCGAAGGGAATATCACCATTAAAGGACGCAGCAAGAATATGTTGCTCGGTTCCAGTGGACAAAATATCTACCCTGAAGAAATAGAAGATAAGTTGAATAACATGCCGTACGTTGCCGAAAGTATTATCGTGCAGCAGAATGAAAAGCTTGTCGGACTGGTATATCCGGACTTCGACGATGCCTTTGCGCACGGCCTCACTACCGCAGACATAGAACGGGTCATGGAAGAAAACCGTGCCACGCTAAACACCATGCTGCCTGCATACAGCCAGATATTCAAAATGAAAATCTATCCCGAAGAATTTGAGAAAACTCCAAAACGCTCCATTAAACGATTCTTATACCAGGAAGCGAAGGGATAAGATTGTAATTAACCGACTAACCTTTATTAAAGTATTATCTCAAATGAAAAGCGAATTATTAATATCGGCTGCCATGATTCCCATGTGGGGCATGGCAGGAGAAGTGATTGCAGCATCTCCGGAAAAAGGGGTGCCGAAAGAAAAGCAACGTCCGAACATTGTTTTGTTTCTGGTTGATGACATGGGATGGCAGGATACTTCTCTGCCCTTCTGGACTCAACGGACACATTACAACGATACTTACCACACACCGAATATGGAACGTCTGGCAACACAAGGCAAGATGTTCACACAAGCGTATGCCTGTAGTATCAGTTCCCCTACCCGTGTCAGCCTTTTCACAGGAATGAATGCAGCCCGCCATCGCGTAACCAGTTGGACATTACGTAAAAATACCACTCACGAACAACCCGACTCAGTAATGACCTATCCCGAATGGAATGTAAACGGCATTTGCCAGGAACCGGGAATTGAACGTACTACCCAAGTGACTACGTTGGCACAGGTACTTAAAGATAACGGTTACCAGACCATACATTGCGGTAAAGCCCATTTCGGAGCAAATGATACACCCGGAGCCGATCCGCTGACAATGGGATTCGAAGTAAATATAGCCGGACATGCAGCCGGATCACCTGCCAGTTATTACGGCAAAAATAATTTTGGGAATAAGCCGGATGGCAAAAGTCCGTTAGCTGCCGTTCCCGGATTGGAGCAATATCATGGCACGGATACTTTCCTCAGCGAAGCACTTACATTAGAGGCCATAAAAGCTTTGGATAAGGCACAGCAAAAGGATAAACCATTTTTCCTATACATGGCTCATTATGCCATTCATACTCCCATACAACCCGATTATCGTTTTTACCAGAAATATCTGGATAAAGGGCTTCCTCCCGTAGAAGCAGCTTATGCCACCCTCATCGAAGGCATGGACAAGAGCCTGGGAGACCTGATGGATTATTTGGAACGTAACCAGCTAACAGACAATACCGTAATCCTTTTCATGTCCGACAATGGCGGACTGGCCGCACATACCCGCGCCGGAGAACTCCATACTCAGAACTACCCACTCAACAGTGGAAAAGGTTCCGCCTATGAAGGAGGTATCCGCGAACCAATGATCGTAAGCTGGCCTGGTGTAGTGGCTCCCGATACGAAGTGCGGAGATTATCTTATGATTGAAGACTTTTATCCTACCATCCTCGAAATAGCAGGTATTCAAAAATATACCACCGTGCAACAACGGGACGGCATCAGCTTCATGCCATTGCTGACGGGAAAAGGGAAGATAAAAGACCGCGATATCTATTGGCACTATCCTCATAGCTGGGGACCTTCGGGGCCGGGCATCGGAGCAACTTGCTCCATTCGTTCCGGTGACTGGAAACTCGTCTACTATTTTGCAGACGGTAAGCGTGAACTATTCAATGTTCCCGCTGATATCAGCGAGAAAAACGACGTGGCCATGGAAAACCCACGCATTGTAAAGAAATTAGCACAGAAATTAAGTAACTACCTTCGGTCGGTAGATGCACAGCGTCCTACGCTCCGTGCAACCGGTAACTTAGCGCCCTGGCCGGATGAAATTAAAGATTAAAATCAATGAGAAGATTATTTCCATCTATTATTGCATTACTGATGGTTGCAGGAACACTTTCTGCACAGACTACAGACAACAAATCGACTGAAACAACCAAGAAAAACAGAGAACCTGTCGGCATCAATCTCTCCCTGTGGAAGAATATGTCCACACAACAGACTGATACTGTAGGAAGTACTTGTTTCAACCTCGGTCTATTCTCTTCTATGAACCGTCTGAACGGCGTGGGTATCAATCTGCTGGGCAGTGTGGTATACCGTGACATGAACGGTGTACAGGTTACAGGTCTTGCCAACCTGGTAGGAGGCAGCATGCGCGGTGTTCAGATAGCAGGTATCAGTAATGTGAACGGAGATAATCTCTGTGGTGTATCCTTGTCCGGTTTAGTCGGTATCACAGGAAATCATGCACAAGGTGTTATATTCTCCGGACTTACCAATATTGTAGGAGACAATGCCAGTGGTGTTCTCATTGGTGGCTTGCTGAACATTGCCGGAGAGAATTCTTCGGGAGCACATATTGCAGGATTAGCCAACATTTCAGGCGAAGATTTCATTGGTATCACCGCTTCCGGCTTGCTAAACATTGTAGGCAAAAACCTGCGAGGCGTACAAATCAGCGGTTTGGGTAACATTACAGGAGAAAACATGCAAGGTTTACAGATATCCGGTCTGGGTAATGTGGTAGGTGAACATTTCACAGGAGCACAAGTTGCCCCTTTCAATTTTGCCGGAAAAGGAAAAGGTGTACAGATTGGATTAGTCAACTATTATAAGAATAGTTTCGACGGTTTCCAGTTAGGTCTGGTCAATGCCAATCCGGATACTAAAGTGCAGTTAATGCTCTTCGGAGGCAATACTACAAAGCTGAATGTAGGTGCTCGTTTCAAGAACAATCTGTTCTATACCATCTTAGGCGGTGGTACGCATTATCTGGATTTCAGCGATAAGTTTTCAGCCTCTCTCTTCTATCGTGCAGGTCTTGAGCTTCCCCTATACAAGCAATTATTTATCAGCGGTGACCTGGGCTTCCAGCACATCGAAAACTTCAAGAACAAAGACTATGGCTTCCCTGCACGCCTTTACGCTCTCCAAGCACGTGTCAACCTGGAATATCGCCTAAATGACCGTTTGGGTGTATTCGTCACAGGTGGTTACGGTGGCAGCCGCTACTATAATAAAGGGGTCACTTACGATAAAGGAGTGATTGTGGAAGGAGGAGTGGTGGTGTTTAAATACTAAATTTAGTGATTAACGGTTAGTGATAAGTGATTAGCACTTTGTAGTATCATAGCGTAGCTTGCTAATCACTTATCACTTATCACTAACCGTTAATCACTAAAATCACTTTTCCTTTATAAGTCCCGTCCTATACGCCACCAGCAACTTCTTCAAGTCTTGTATCTGTGTCACCAGTATTTTTCCTTGATCCGTATCTTTCACCATCATACGTTGTGAATTGAACTCTACGACAAAGATATTAGACTTGATGTCCTGACCTTCTTCTATAGCCTTCTGACGGCTTTGGAACGGTTCATGTTGTACCAACTGCAAGCCATGTGAATGATAGACCAACGTATATCCGGCAATGCCTGTTTCCGGTTGATATGCCTTGGAGAACCCGCCATCAATCACCAACAACTTACCATCTGCTTTTATCGGTTTTTCACCCTTGATGATCTTCACAGGTACATGACCATTAATGATGTGTGAATGAGGTCCCGTGACTTCGAACTCTGCAAGGATGCGTTCACAAATATCAGCACGATTACGTAGAGTATAGTAATATCCTTTCGTCTCTTTAGCCAATTCTTTTTCTCCAATGAAATAGCGTTCAAAAGTCGCCATCTTATCTTTGTCAAACGATGGAGCATCCGGACCACACCACATATACCACACATAATCCAGTGCAAAACTCTTCTCCTCCGTACCGTCTTCATCGAAGTAAGCCGTACGGATCAACTGGTCTGTCTTGCACAATAGCTTCCTGCCCCAATACTCCTTCTTTCCAATACGGACATGTTTGAAACTACCATCCTCATTCAAAGGCATGGAAGCATGATACAGCAAATTACTGTTACAAACCAGATACATTCCTCCATATGTAAACAAGCAACGCATATGTTTCTTCAACTTCTCACTATTCATGAACGAAGCATGGATTTTATCTATCAGTTCCCGTTCCTCATCAGACAGACGGTATGGATCAGCCGGATCTATGGTCGGGAAGTTTGTATCGCGCAATGGATATTCTTTTCCTTCATATACAAAGACACCTCTCTCAAAATCAACCTTATCCAGTAACTTCCGGTTCTGCATACCGAACTCCGGACGACGGTCTATAATCTCTGCTTCCAGCTTGAACTGTATCACCGTAATCGCCTTATGCATCTGCGTAATCAGCCGTAAAGTCTTCTCATTGTAGTTGCTGTCTACAAAGTTCATCTTCGGAGCGAAGATTGTACAGGGATCATCCGCATACGTATCCATGGCAAACGTGGCAAGTGGCAACAGGTTGATGCCATATCCGTCCTCCAGTGTAGCCAGGTTGGCATAACGCATCGACATACGGATCACATTGGCAATGCAAGCATCATTACCGGAAGCTGCTCCCATCCACAGAATATCATGATTTCCCCATTGAATATCAAAATTGTGATAATCACAAAGTGTATCCATAATGATGTGTGCTCCCGGGCCACGATCGTAAATATCACCTACAATATGCAGAGAGTCAATCGTTAATCTCTGAATGAGATTACACATTGCAATGATGAAATCATCCGAACGCTTGGTGGAAATGATAGTGCTGATAATTACATTGATATAGGCATGCTTGTTTGGCTCCACGCTCGATTCATGCAGCAACTCCTGAATAATGTACGAGAATTCAGCTGGAAGCGCCTTACGCACTTTAGAGCGTGTGTATTTGGAAGAAACATTCTGGCATACCTTCACTAATTGATTCAGTGTAATCAGATACCAGTCATCCAGATCGGCTTCCTGCTCTTTGATCAACTGCAACTTTTCTTCAGGATAATAAATCAGAGTACATATTTCTTTCTTCTCACTCTCACGCAATGTATGCCCGAAGATTTCATTCACTTTCCGTTTCACTGCTCCCGAAGCATTCTTCAACACATGTTGAAAAGCTTCATATTCACCATGAATATCGGTCAGAAAATGCTCTGTCCCTTTCGGGAGGTTCAGAATAGCTTCCAGGTTAATAATTTCTGTACTGGCATCCGCAATCGTCGGAAAACTGCGTGACAGCAACTGCAAATAACGCAAGTCGCTCATGATGCTTTCAGGGGTAATATTACTCATGATATCTAATTACAATTTACAAATTACAAATTATATATGGGCTTGTGTTTTCATTTCAAACCTCAACTCTACATTCCTAATCCTCAACTCTACGTTCCCAATCCTCAACTCTCCACTCTCAACTTAAGAAAAACATCAGCAGCACTTGGGCGATAATCACACGCAGGAACATGCACAAGGGATAAACCGTAGCATAAGAAACTGAAGGATTATCACCGGGAATGGTATCATTAACATAATTCAAAGCCATTGGGTTCGCCATACTTCCGCACAGCATTCCGGCTACCGAACCGAAATCGACCTTCATCCAACGGAAAGCAATGACTCCCATTATCAACACAGGAACCACGGTTAGTGCACAGCCGATAGCTATCCACAATAACCCTTCCGGACGGAATACCGTATCAAAGAAATGAGCCCCCGCATCCAGTCCCAGACAGGCCAGATAGAGTGACAAGCCCAAGGCACGGAGCATCAGGTTAGCGCTACGGGTTGTATAAGTCACCATATGCATGCGAGGTCCGAAAGTACCGATAAGAATGCCTACAATGATCGGTCCACCCGCCAGACCCAGCTTTACAGGAGTGCTGACACCGGGAATGGCAATAGGTATCGCTCCTAAGGCAAGACCAAGGATAATACCCACGAATACAGCCACCAAATTAGGCTCCTTCAAACTCTTCACAGCATTTCCCAAAACTCTTTCCACATTCTGTATAGCGGCGGCCTCACCCACTACCGTCAACCGGTCGCCCAATTGCAAGGTAAGTTCCGCCGTAGCCAGCAGCAGCACTCCGCTACGATAGACGCGACTGATATTGATACCATAATGATTACGTAAATGGAGTGAACCGAGTTTCTTTCCATTCAGTTCCGGACGTGTCACCACGATACGCTGGGAGATCAACTGGCTATCAATGGCATTCCAGTCAATATCTTCCTTGTTCCAGTCCGTGTTTTCTTGCTCACCGAACAATACAGTCAAGGCAGGAACATTTCTTTCTGAAGTGATAACAAGCAAGCGATCGCCTTCTTTAATCACTTTTTCAGAAGTGGGGATGCTGACATTCCCATCCCGCCACAAACGGGAGATCACAAACTTAGGATAACTCAACTGAGCTATATCCTTCACACTCATATTAAAGATTGCCGGATTGTGCACTTGGAATGCAACAATATAGGGTTTATTCACATCGTCCTTCTCCTTCACTTCCAAATCAGCCTTACGTACCAGCGCCTTACGTATCATCAGAATACCGAGAATAACTCCCACTACTCCTATCGGATATGCCACCGCACACCCCAGAGCCGGAGTACTCGCTTCGATTCCCATCTGTTTCAGCGTTTGCTGTGCAGCACCCAGAGCCGGTGTATTCGTCGTTGCTCCGCAAAGGATACCTACCATATCCGGCAGAGAAACTCCCAGCCCATAACTCCCCAGCAGTGTCATCAGCGTACCGATCAACACTACGCCTACCGCCAGCATATTCAATTGTACACCACCTGTACGGAACGAACTGAAGAAGCCCGGACCTACCTGCAGTCCCAGTGCATATACGAATATCACCAAACCGAAGCTCTCCGCATAGTTCAGCATCTGCGGGTCTATGGACAATCCGAAATGCCCGGCAAGGATACCTGCAAAGAACACGAACGTCACTCCTAACGATATACCGCAGATATGTATCTTTCCCAGTCCCAAACCAATAGCAGAGATCAGTGAGAGCACCACAACCGCCTGCAGGGCGGAATGTTCAATGAATAAACTGTATAACCAATCCAATGTATTTACGTTTTATTGATTTCAGTCTGCAAAGATAGGAAGTATTTCCCGGAGAAAAGGAATAATTGCATAAAAAAAGCGGTCATCTATTTGATGACCGCTCTATTCCTTGTACACCCTCAGGGACTCGAACCCTGGACCCATTGATTAAGAGTCAATTGCTCTACCAGCTGAGCTAAGAGTGCATTAAAAATTTTCCGTAGTGGATACGAGAATCGAACTCGTATTGCATGCGTGAGAGGCATGTGTCCTAACCGTTAGACGAATCCACCGGCTGTTTGCGGAAGCGGGGGGATTCGAACCCCCGGTACAGTTACCCGTACGTCAGTTTAGCAAACTGGTGGTTTCAGCCACTCACCCACACTTCCTTAAACCTGCATTGTTTCTCAAATGCGGTGCAAATGTATGGGAAACTTTTGGACTATGCAAATCTTTCCATCATATTTTTTTCTGACTTTTTTCAGGAAAAGAGGTAATCTGTTAAAAGTCAAAAGCAAAGGTCGGAAAAAAAATAATTTATTTGACTCATATCAATTCTTCCCTCCCTCCCATTCCGTACCTTTGCGCGATTTTTCATCACCGGATTTCAAACACATACGAAATGATACATCAGGAAAGCTTAAAAAAGCGACTTGCCAAACTCGCTGCCCCTATCTTTATAGAGACCCTGCTCATCATGATGCTGGGTGCTGTAGATACTATTATGTTGAGCCGCCACTCTGATAGTAGCGTTGCCGCCGTAGGAGTGGTCAACCAGATCATCATGCTTACTTTCCTTGTATTCGAGGTTATCAACCTTGGCACCTCTGTTCTTTGTTCCCAATACCTCGGTGCACGCCTGCAGAAGAAAGTAGTCCAGGTAGTCGGCGTATCCATCCTTGTGAATATAGTCATCGGCGTCTCTGTCAGCTTGTTCCTTTTTTCCTGTGCCGGACCGATACTACGCCTCATGGGACTCACTCCCGAACTGATGACGGACGGTATGGACTATATGCGCATCGTGGGTGCTTTCGCTTTCTTCCAAGCCATTTCCCTAACCCTGTCCGCTTCTCTACGCAGTGCCAACAAAGCCATCTATCCAATGCTGGTAACCGTCGTTGTCAACATACTTAATATCATAGGTAACTACTCCCTTATCTTCGGTCGCTTCGGCTTCCCGGAACTTGGTGTAGAAGGTGCTGCCATTTCCACAGCTTTCAGCCGCGGAGTTTCCATGGTACTACTATTCATTATCCTGTTCCGCAAGCATATCCACCGTTTCCCTGTCGCTTATTTCCGTCCATTCCCATGGCCCGAGCTGAAGAACCTGATGAAAGTAGGCCTGCCCTCTGCCGGAGAGCAACTCTCTTACAGTTCATCGCAAGTAGTGATTACCTTTTTCATCAATATGCTGGGCGTCGAAGCACTGGCCACCCGTACCTACTGCGTCAACATTATCATGTTCGCCTACCTCTTCAGCATTGCCATGGCACAAGGAGGCGCCATCTGTATCGGTCATCTCATCGGAGAGGGAAAACCTCATGCCGCCTTCCTTATGGGAAAATACGTGATGAAGAAATCCGTAATGATCACCGTCATACTTTCCACGGTTCTGGCCGTCTTTGGAAACACCATTTTCCACTGGCTGACCTCCAACGAAGAGATCATCCGACTGGGTACCACCATCCTCATCATCGACGTTATTCTCGAAATCGGACGACCTATCAATATTTTTGCCACGAACGCCCTGCGTGCAGCCGGCGACGTCAACTATCCGTTCTACGTCGGACTGGTGGTTCAGTGGAGCATTGCCGTCGGACTGGGATACATCTTCGGTATTCCTTTAGAATGGGGCATCTGCGGTATGTGGGTTGCCTTCCTGCTGGATGAAAATATCCGGGGAGCCATCTTTGTGCGACGCTGGTATAGCATGAAGTGGAGGACAAAAGGGTTTGTTAAGATTTGATTTAAATCAAATCTTTCGTACCTTTGTGCCCGGAAACGGTTATAAATACCAGCGAACAATTATGGATACACTATTAAAAGAAACAGTTAATGCCACTGTGAACTCCCGTTATCCGGGTATGGCACCTGAGGGTAGAAAACTGATAGAAGATATTCTGATCCGCAAAGAGCTGGAAAAGGGTGAACTCTTATTCAAGGAAGGGCAAGTCTGCCACCACATGGTATTTGTGGGTAAAGGCATGATGCGCCAGTTCTATTACAAAAACGGTAAAGACGTCACCGAGCACTTTTCCTACGAAGGCTGTGTCATCATCTGCATAGAAAGTACATTGAAGCAAGAACCTACCCGCCTGATGGCAGAAGCTCTGGAACCTTGCACAGTATACCTCCTCCCCTACGACAAATTTATGAGATTGACAGAAATCTCCTGGGAAATCAATATGTTCTACCGTAAGATACTGGAGTATTCACTCATCGTATCTCAAGTGAAAGCTGACTCCTGGCGGTTCGAAACAGCACGCGAACGCTACAATATGTTGATGCATACCCACCCGGAAGTCATCAAACGGGCACCATTATCACATATCGCATCTTATCTGCTGATGACGCCCGAAACCCTCAGCCGGGTACGCTCGGGCATACTGTAAAAAAGACAATATGAATCTACATTTTTTTGATTTATATCAAATCATATTCCCCAAGAACTCTCTAACTTTGCGCCATCAAAAAAGAAATAGATTTAGTTTTTATAAGGAAAGAGATTAGTTTTTAGGGTATAAATTAAAAAAGAGGTAACAATGTATAGAGGTTGTTACCTCTTTTTTCGTTCACTCCACAAAATTCATTTAAAAAACGTGTAGGAATGCAAACTTATTCATATATTTGTATGAATGGAAATGAAGCCACACGTAGCACTACTAAAAATAACGCTGTTGTTCACACTTATACTGGCGGGATGCCAGGGAAGTCCTGATAAAAAGACCCGCCTGCTGCAATTGCCACAGGAATTATTTCGGGATGGAGATATCGCTTTCAGAAGAGGAACAGGGATTACAAGTAGAGTGGTGCTGGCTGCAGACCGTGAAGGAACGTATTCGCATACCGGCATCCTGAAGAAGAAAGACGGACAATGGTATGTGATACATGCTGTGCCCGGCGAACCTGATTTCAAAGACGATCCGGATCGTGTAAAAATGGAGACCGTTGAAGTGTTTTTTGAAGAAAGAAAAGCTATTAACGGGGCCATTATGCGTATAGCAGAGGATTCTGCAAGCGCATACAGAGCAGCAGTACGGGCAGAACGGTTATATCATGCCCATGTATTATTCGACCATGATTATAACCTGGCAGATACAACGCGAATGTACTGTACGGAACTGGTTGATTTCGTATACAAAAAACAAGGAATAGACTTGCCTGAGGGACGTATCAGTCACGTGAATATTCCGGGATTCAAAGGAGATTATCTCCTGCCTAACGATATTGCACAGAGTAAGCGCCTCTGTTTGATATACTATTTTTAAATACACATTAATCATTTAAAAAAAAGCGTATGAAAAAGGTATTTTATTTTAGTCTGATGGTTATGGCTATGTTTATGATGGCAGCTTGCTCCTCTTCCAGTAGTCCGGGAGATGCGATGAAGAAGTATAGCAACTATCTTATCAAAGGTGACTATGAAAAGTTTGTAGATGGTATTGCTTTGGGTGACAGCGAAACTGCTGATAAACTGAAAGAGCAAAAAGCAGGATTTGTTGCCTTACTGAGAGATAAAGTGGGCAAAGAGTATGAAAAAATGGGTGGACTGAAAAGTATTGAGATTCTATCGGAAGAAATATCGGAAGATGGAAACACAGCAACTGTAAAAATAAAGCAAACCTACGGAAACGGAGAAACACAAGAAGGTACGCAATCGATGGTGAAAAGAGATGGTAAATGGCTAATGTCGATAGATAAGTAAGCTTTTCATCTCAGTATAAGCAACAAGGCGGTTCAGTTAAGAAAAGTATTTCTTACCGGACCGCCCATTTTATTTTACTTAGTAAAGTTCACCCTGCCCTACTTCCGTGAAGAGCTTGGCAAGCTTTTCGATAATAGGTTTCACATAGCGTTCACCTTTCTCAGCCGAAGCTTTCTTGGGGTTCCCTACCCCGCTATCCACTGTAGCTTTATCCCAATGGCGCGGTGCCCAACCCACCTTTTCGTTCAATGAAGAAATAGCAAAAGGCTTAGAATCCCCATCACCTGCCTCATTCAGATTTACCAGCTCCGGATGATAGTGCATCATTACGGAAGTTTCCTGCTCACCGGCATGGTCATCTATTTCAGCTTCAAAATAACCTTTCGTGGAAACAAGACTAAACCAGTCGGTAGCAATAATCAGAAAGTCCGGATAGCTAAAGGCAAGGTCGCGTATCATACCTTTGAAATTATTTCCGCCATGCCCACTGACAATAATCAGTTTACGCATACCCTGAGCATAAAGAGAAGCGACAATATCTTCCAGAATAGCCTGTTGGGTGGCATAACGGGTATGTATGCAAAAGGGAAGTTCACGCTGCCCGGGGTTGTGGGCACCGAATGGAACAGGAGGCATCACCATACAACGCACACCGGAACGTTCCAGTGCCAGCGTAGCAGCGTCTACAGCAATGTCATGGGGCAAAATACAATCGGTGAGATACGGAAGATGTAAGTTATGAGGCTCTGTTGCGCCCCAAGGAAGTATAACGGCATCATACTTCACATCCTTCACTTTTCCATAGCAGGAAACAGCAAGGTCAATTTCTCTTTTTTCCATGTTTTCTTATTTTTGGGGGTATTTGATACCTGCAAAAATAAAGAATATTCCGACACTGTGTACTATTGCTTACGATATTCTTTCGGAGACATTCCGGTGTGATGCTTGAAATATTTGCCAAAGAAAGACTGGTTGGCAAAATGCAGTTCATCGGAGATCTCCTGAATACTCATTTCGGAAGATTTCAACAAAGCTTTAGCTTCCAGAATAACAAGACTGTCGATCCACTCTCCGGCAGTCTTTCCACTGACTTCTTTTACAGCTGTAGAAAGATGCTTGGCTGTCAGGAACATTTTGTCGGCATAATAGGCAACACTGCGTTCCTGTTTGTACGACTCTGTAATTGCACGGACAAAACGCTCAAAAAGATCCTCTTTCCTGCTTTTTACTTTTCTGACAGTAGGCTCATTGCCTTGATAGATGCTATATATCTCATAGAAAAGAGACAGTATCAATCCCTGAGTAATCTCTTTACGGAAAGGATTGTCTTTCAGTTTTACCTTCTTTTGGAGGAAAGAGTAATACTCCTGCACAGCCTCCATTTGCTCCGGATTGAGGCGCACACAGGGCTGCTCTTTAATCATAAAAAACAGAGGAAATAACTGCTGTACCGTGGGGAGCACATCATCTATAAACTGACCGGAGACAACTATAAAAACACCGGTGAAATCATCCGAACGCTCCACCTGCTGCAAAATCTGTTCGGGCAAAGTAACCACAAGAACACCTTCGGTAAGTTCATGTTCTTTCAGATTGATACGTATCTTGCAATGCCCTTTCATGCAGAGTGTCAGACAGGACGCATTCAGGCGTGTAGGATAACCGAACAAAGGGATATCTCCTATATTGTCGAATATGGCAAAATCATTCCCAATAAAATCCATTGCCGGAAAACGGCGAATAGTTGCAATGTCTACGTTCTTTATATTTTTCATCTCCCTTTCTTATTTGCGTGGCAAACTTAAGCAATATTTCGCTGAAAACCGTCCGAAATATCCTAAAAAAAAGAAAAAGGGAACATTTCTACAAGAAAGGGCTTATGAAATTATGCTCTTGCAATAAATTCATAAGCCCATGCAATAATTTTGCAAACACTTGCAATATTAAATTTAGACCTCAGCCTAATTCATAATTTTAAAGCCGATAAAGAATGTCCTTGGTTGCGTTGGTCCGTAAAAATAACCGGAATCACGGAACTCACCTTTATCCAGGTCTTTCTGGAAGCTGTTGAAGATATTCTGTACACCGGCATTGAGTTGCAACTTGATGTGATCACGCAAAACAAAGGTATAATTCAACTTCAGATTGAGATCAAAGAAATCGGGAGTATTCTCCATACGGTCTTTCTCAATATTGCAAAACGCACCTTCCGGGGCATCCACCGGAGCATAGTGAGGAACGATCATCTTTCCGGTATAGATACCTGACAAAGAGAAATCGAAATTCTTCAGCGGTGCGGAAGAGAAAGTGAAATAGCCATAATAATCCGGTGTACGCATCATGCGTTTGGTAGTTAATTCTTCACCATTCACTTTAGTCCAGACTTCGGCATCCGTATAACGGCTGCGTTGTGCTGTAAAACCTAACTGGAACTGTGCTTCTTTGCCATGGGCCAGCTTGGCATCCAGATTGACACCATATACCCGTGCACCACTACCGTTACGACGTTCCTTGATCTCATCACCGTTATCATCCTTACCGATATCTTCCAATACGAACACATGGCGTAGATCAGTATAAAAACCTTCCAGCAAAATATTCGCTTGCCAATGTCCGAGATGTGTACTCCAGTCCACAGAACCACTATAACTATTGGAACGCTCTTCACGGAGGTTATCAGCCAATTTAATCTGAACTCCTTCACCACCTACAGCTGTCACATGCAAATCTTCATCATAAGCCTGCGGCGCACGGAAACCGGTAGAATATGTCAGACGCGCCTGGAAATCCTCAGTCGGTTTATAAAGGAAATTGATACGCGGGCTGAAAATCAACTTGTCTATCAGGTTGTGCTTATCGAGGCGGGCACCCACCAGCATAGTGAGCTGACGTATCTTCCATTCATTCTGAACAAAGGCACTGGCTATGCGTACATCTTGCTTCATATCACGATGATAACCAGTCATAACATCATGCAGGGAGTTATTCTGATATTCAAGGCCACCAGTAAAAGTAGCAGGAGCAAAGAAGCAATTGTTCATATTGCCTACATACATGCCACCGGCTACCCAGGTCAGATCATCCGTTTTACCATAAGCATTCATGTCCTGTTGCGCTCCATAATAACTGTTTCTATCTGTATGCTGAATAGAACCATAAAGAGAAATCTTATGCTTATATTCACGCCAGAATAAATCGTAGCTGGCACCACCACTATTAATAATATGCTTGGTTTGCTCCGTAATATCCGATTCATGCGGTTGCAGATCAAATTTATTACCACCACGACGGAACTCATTAGTAGTATGGTATTCCAGATTGATACGGCTGAAGTGCGTAGGACGATAGTAAGCACGGAAACCGAAAGTATTCATATTCAATTTACCAAGTTCGGAGAAACCATCATCATCACGGTCATAAGGGTTACGATTGCGATAGCTTTCATACAGCGCGATACCATAAGAGTTATCTTTTGCAACCAGGGAGACGTTACCACCCATATATTGCTCCCACGATTTTCCATCCATGCACGAAAACATGCTCGATACCTGGAAAGAATTACTGATAGGGTCTTTAGTAATGATATTGATAGTACCGCCTACCGCATTCGCCCCGAACAGAGCAGAACCACCACCACGCACTACCTCCACACGCTCTATCATATTCACGGGAATCTGTTCCAGTCCATATACCCCGCTGAGGGCACTGATGATAGGACGACTATTTATTAATATCTGAGAATAGGGACCTTCCAGACCATTGATACGTACTTGTGGAAAACCACAGTTCTGACAGTTGTTCTCCACACGCAGGCCGGACTGGTAGTTCAGTGTTTTTGCCAAATCTGTAGAATTCACCATTTCAAAGAGCTTGGCACTCATCACATTGACAACTACCGGAGCTTCCTTACGGCTCACTTCATTACGATTGGCAGATACCACTACCTCATCCGTCATGAAACTCTCTTCCTGCATCTGGAAATGTATGACTGCAGTGAAGTCTTTACTGACAGTTACCTCTTTTTCCTGCGTCTTATAACCTACTGCTGATACGCGAAGCGTGTATTTCCCAACAGGAAGTTTACGGAATTCGAACTGACCTTCTTCATTAGAGACTGTTCCCTGACCGCTTTCTTTGATTAATATAGTTGCATAGGGTATATTTTCTTCTGTTCCTTTCACTATCACGTGACCGGAAATCATATTGCCTTCCTTTATAGGATTTACGGCATAGAGGCTGATGCAAACCATAGTAAGCACCAACGCAAGTATATGTTTTTTCATTAATTTGCGCTCAAAAATGTATGTATTGAAAAATTAAATAAAGGATCATTTATGCCGCGAGCGCCGGCGGAGCACGAAGAGAAACGATCTGCCCCGACTCTCCCTTCACCAGGGATATTAGTTTTTCCGCTTCCAGCACAGCCAGAAGCATCCGCATGGGGTGCAGTTCTTCATATACATCAACCTCCGGAGATTGGAAAGTTGACAAACGACCTATAACGATGAGTTCACTTTTAGAGTGCGTGTGCTTACCGTGAAATGGATGCGAGTGGGTAATCAGCACTCCATTGACGTAATGGACATGAGTAAAGGCTGTAATACTTGTCTGATATGCCACAAACAGCACCAACAAGCATACAGCCCCTATAATTCTCTTTATCTTTTTATTCACGTCCCTACAGTCTATTAAAAATTGCGACTGCAAAGATAGTGATTATTTTTCCACTTTTCCAAACAAGTACTCATAATCCCGTTTAGCAGCAGGCTCTACCCATTCTTCCGGAATAAACTTCCATTGTCCCAACGCATGTGGCTCAATCACACCCTTCTTCTCTATATATTGCATCAGGTAATAACGCAAATCTTTATCCGTAGAGAATAGGATACGGTCTTTCAATTCATCCTGAGAAATACCGGAGCCTTTAGTCAATAATTCTCCTCCACCATTACCACGATAGGAATTCAGTGCTACTTTATACATTTTATCCAAAGAGAAAGGAGTTCCATCCGCCATACTGGTTATAGTCACCTTTTCTCCCTTGGGCTTCGTTACATCCACCGTATAAATGATACCGGCAGCCGAATCAAAATTGAAGCTGAAGTTCTTGAATGAAGCACGATCCGTTGCTCCTTCACGACGCTTCTCACGAAGCAGTAACAAATGGTCATCAGGAGATTTCATCTGGTTTGTCCATAAATCATACGACATCTCCAATGCATCTTTTATCTCCTTACCGGACAATTTCATAGTATAAAGCATATTTTCATACTTATACAGATTGAACATATCGCTTACAAATACATCACCCTTGCTGATCTCGGTATCATACGACAGAGGAGCAGCAAAAGAAATTTCCGCATTCGTGATTTCAAGTTGCAACATATGGATTAGATCAATAAAAGCCGAAGAGCCGAAATAGGCAGGGCGTGTAGAAATCGTTTCAGTGAAACTACCTATCTTCTTGGACACAAAATCCTGAACATCACTAAATTGTGGAGCAAAATGAGCCATAAAATCCTTATTTGCAGTATAGTTCTTCATTTCAGTCAGCACTCCGTCGATATGTTTCTCGACTACTTTTCCCTTACGCAATTTCAAAGTAACATCTGCATTCGCCACAACCACTCCCTTGCTTGCAGGGTTCATAATCAGTACAGAGTCTCCCGCTACATTTTTAATCTTCTTCAACTCACGGGCATGATCGTGTCCCATCAAAACAATATCAAAACCAGGAACGTTACGGGCCACTTCCAGTGAAGCATTCTCACGATATTTACCTCCCATCAACAGAGCATCTTGTCCGGCATGGAAAATTCCGATTACTAAATCCGGATTCTCTTTTTCACGGATAATCTTCATCCATTTGCGGGCTGTCTCTTCCATATCATCAAAGCGCAGACCTTTCCACAAGTTTTCCGACAACCACACAGGAATAGCAGGAGTAATCATTCCCAGCACTACAATCTTAACACCATCCCGTTCCAATACTTCATAAGGCTTGAAGTGCGTTTTCCCCGTAACCGTATCAATGATATTAGCACCTAAAACAGGGAATTTGCAATCATCTGCCCAACGGTCGAACACAGCACGTCCCGTTTCTACATCATGATTTCCCATATTACCGGTATTATACTTCATGTAATTCAATACTTCGGCAGCCAGATGCGGAGAAATGGTATCAATATAATTATAATAGTAAGCACAAGGCTGACCTTGCAGAATATCTCCATTATCCAATAACAGCAGGTTATCCTTATAAGTCTCACGTTCCTTCTGAACAAACTCATACACACGCGCCAGACTTCCCCCTGCCTCATGTCGAAGTATAAAGTCATAAGGGTAATAGCTACCATGTATATCGCTGGTTTCTATAATTTTCAGCTTTACTATTTTATCCTGAGCCAACACGGCTCCTGTCAGGAAGAATATCCACCCTAAGAAAAAGTAAAATCTCTTCATAGTAATTATTTATTTGGTTGTTCTATCTCAAATGGATGCGTAAATACGAATCTTGCTCCATCTGTATATCCGGGATCTACCCAGATCTCTCCTCCCCACTTCTCTACAGTCAGTTTACAGATAGATAAGCCCAATCCTGTGCCTTGCACATACTCATTCAGTTTCTCAAACCGTTCAAATACCAGTTTCTGTTTTTCCAACGGAATACCTGTACCGGTATCTGATACAGAAAAAGTAGCTACTCTCTTCTCATCATCTACTTCCAGCTTTAATGTGATCTTACCGTTTCTGGTGAACTTATCGGCATTGGAGAGTAAGTTTATAATAACCTGTTGCAAACGCTGGGTATCCGTCCGCAAATCCACACTCTCACGATCACATTCAAAAATATACTTATTTTCCGACTTACGAGCCTGACTGACGGAAGCTAATACTTGCTGGCACAGTGGTACTACATCACACTTCTCAATTGTAAACGTAACCCTATCTGCCTCCAGACGAGAAACATCCAAGATATCATTGATCAGGCGAAGCAACAAGTCCGAATTTGTTTTAATAATATCGACATATCCCTGCTGTTCATCCACCGAAGTACCTCCTGAAGCCAATACATCGGAGAATCCTACAATCGCATTCAACGGCGTACGGATTTCATGGCTCATATTAGCAAGGAAAGCACTCTTCAGGCGGCTTGACTCTTCCGCACGGTCTTTCGCTTCTCTCAAAGCACTCTCCGACTCTTCCAGTTCATCTTTCAGTTTCTTGGTATGATAGTAGAAGTACAGAGAAATAAACAATCCACTCAGCAATACGACCAAGATAGTACCAACGGTCCAGATATGATATTTATATTGTTCGTAAAACGATGGATTTTCATTGACCATTTCTATAGGCTGATGAATGAAAGACAGATCCAAACGTTTATCTTTCACAATCTTGCTATCCATCTGCACCTTATTCGGAATTACCTCTACTTCCACCCGGTCGCTGTCCGGTCCCTGCAACAAACGAACTGCCTGATGCGCCATATCCTTACCCAATGCCCGGTAAGAAGGGATCACTCCACCTACGGCCCAATAGCCTATACCTACAGAAGTTATAGAAAAAGTAGGAACATCACCGGCAGCCTCCATCATCGTATAAGTCGCATTGCGCATAAAGTACCCGTCATACATATCTACGCGCCAGGTACCCAATAACAATGCTGTATTGGGAGGCAATTCATGTAATTTATCGCTTATGGTATAAATCGTATTCGTTCGTCCGTCCAGCAGAATAAGGTTCAGTTCCGGGTGTTTTTTCATCTCTTCCACTACATGTGCCTGCAGAGAAACCCCTCCATAACTATTATCGGAAACAAAAGCAATATTCCTGGTTTTCGGATACAACTTCTTTATCAGATTAATATTGGCTTCTACATCATATTCATAAACGAATCCGGCTTTCACAGAAGAATTAGGGAAGTCATTAAAGAAATCCACTGCATTAGGCATCCATGTTTTCAGATCGACTGAATCATCCGGAAGGATAATGGCATTACGGCTTGCCAGTGCAGCCAGCACCGGAACATTTCCACGTATGGAATCTGCTTGTGATAAATAAGCTGTCCAAGCCTCCTGACCAATCAGCACAAGTAGTACAGGCGAACGTTTTCCCCGGTATTTAGCAAGAAGTTCCTCCATTTTATTTTTCCATAAAGGAGCTTCAGAGAAACTTTTGCAGTTCATATTTTCCAGAGCTATCGGAGCCTTTCCTCCCAGTCGCTCAAATTCTTCCATAAAATCATAAATATTTCCAGAAGTTTGTCGTGCGTCCGGATTATACGAACTGATAATCAATACCGGGTGTTCTCCAGTCACCGCAAAGGCCGATGAAAACCCAATGTGGGATATCAGTAAGAAAAGCAGAAAGCTATATATTATTTTCCTAAATAAGCCCATTCAGTGAATATAGAATTGTTTCGGCAAATATACAATAAAGTTATAAGAATAGAAAAATAGTTGTAGAATTTAAACTATAATAATACAGCGAGCAGTAAGACATAGTTCATCAAACTATATTCTTACTGCCCGCTTTCAGAATTTATAATATTTTTATCCGTAAGTGTTCTGTGAAGATATTGCCAGATATAAACAAAGAAAACAGCCCACAGGGAGCTGTTTTCTGACATTAATATATAATCAATTGATATTAAACCTTTTGATGTAAGCTAAAGTACTTCTTCATAAACCATATATAGATAAAGCTAAGCAATAAAATTACACCCAGCAAGAATATATAACCATAGTTTAAACATCCTATATATCCAATTATTATTATTGCTTGTACCACCATATAAATCAACGAAACCACAACATGAGGCATCTTCAATTCGTTCGCCATCAACTGATACATATGTTTGCGATGAGGTAAACCAATGTTTTCATGAAGCATCAAGCGATGAATGATAGTAAGAACGCTATCGACACCATAAACGGACAACAGGATAATCCAACTGAAATCTTCTGTTTTAATAATGAGTCTCCCTATCAGAAAAAGAAGAATAAAGGCGATACTCACAGAACCAACATCACCGGCAAAACACTTCGCCTTTTTACGGAAATTAAAGAAACAAAATACGAATACAGAGCAAAGGACGGTATAAATCAAAGCGGGCTCAACAAAAGTGATTATCTTAGAATTTATATAAGCTAATGCACCAAGAATAACCAATGAATAGCCACCGGTAATGCCGTTGATACCATCCATGAAATTATAAGCATTAATAATACCTGTGCAAACTATCAATGCGATAATTATCCACCACCACGAAAGAGAAAACAGCCCCCATTGGTAAAACATCAAAGCCATAGCGGTAAAGTGAAACACTAACCGAAAGCCTTGAGAAGTGGAACGAACGTCATCCACAAAACTGATAAAGGTAATTAGGGTCAATGCTAACATGAACCAGGGATATTCCCATTCATTACTCAAGAAATAAGCCAAAGCGCCAAAATAGAAAATGATTCCGCCACCACGCAAAGTAATCCGGGTATGAGAACTTCTCTCATTCGGCTTATCGATGATATTGCACTTATCAGCTATTCTAAAATAAAAAAGTTCTGCCAGAAATAGCAGAACCAATATAGTCAGGTAATACATAACCCTACTTGCCCCTTTAATTTTAAATGTTAATTATTAATTTGAAAACGATTTTATCGTTTTCATAATCCCATCAGCAGCACGAACAGGCATTCGTTCAATGCCAAGTGCAGCTTTAATCTTCTCATTACTAACCACGTAATTCTCCGTCAGTTTCCGCAAACGTTCAGTATTCAGCGGCAGATGAAGTAAAGTTCCTAAACCTGCACAACCTTCCATCATCTTCCGGTTCATCTTCCAGATATGAGGTGCTTTACCCATAGCCTCACACATGAGAGTAATCAATTCATTTGTAGATAGGGCTTCGTCATCCCCCATGTGATAAATTCCACTCGCTATATTCTTTGTCAGCAAACCCTCCACCACATAACATAAGTTATCAATCGAAGTGAACGAACGCTTATTTTCAAAATCTCCCAAAGGCCAAGGAATACCTTTCTTTACCACATTATAAAGCAAATTCAGGTTTCCTTTATTGCCCGGCCCATGAATCATGCAGGGTCTCAATATATATACCTGCTTCCTGTCATCATGCAGTTTTAATTTTTCATTTTTATTTTTTAATTTATCGAGAATATAATTCTCTGCTGCTATCTTACTCTCTCCATAAGGCCCTATTGGAGTAGGTATCACATCTTCCCTCAACGCATCCCCCACTACACTATCGGCAGCAGCCTTCACTGAACTGAAGAATATGAACTTTTTAGCTGTAGATTCCAGAAAGAAATCAAAAATCTTCTGTGTTAGCCCTGTATTGATATCAAAATAGGCCTGTGCAGCAGATTGATTTTTTGTATCATGTGCCTTACCGGCCAGATGGATGATGGCATCAAATTGTGGCAAACGCTGCATTGGAAAAGAAGTTGATTCAATATCTTCCCAAGCAAAAGTCTTTACTACTCCCTCCTTTTCAGGAGCGACGATATCAAGACCATAAAGAATATGACGCTTTTTTAAGGCAACAACTAGATTGGAGCCCACAAAACCGTGAATTCCTGTAATTAGTATATTCATGAAATTAAAATAGTCCTCAGATATTAACCAACTTACTTTTTATTGATGTCAGAGTTTTCCAATGCATGTGTATTCAAAACCTAATTCTTGCAATTCATTCTGATCATAAATATTACGGCCATCCATCACCACCAACTGCTTCATTGTTTTCTTCAAGACTCCCCAGCTTGGCATCCTGAACTCTTTCCATTCGGTCACTAACAGTAAAGCATCAGCATCCAATACCGCATCATACATATCCGTAGCATAAATAACTTTATCACCTATTCTACGATCACATTCTTTCATGGCAATAGGATCATAGACTTTTACCACTGCACCAGACTCTATCAGTTTATCTATCAAAATTAAAGCAGGTGCTTCACGCATATCATCCGTTTCAGGTTTGAACGCCAATCCCCACATGGCTATTTGTTTGCCTTTCAAATTACCTTTGAAATGCTTCAACAATTTTTCAAAAAGAATACCCTTTTGGTTTTCATTCACTTCCTCCACAGCTTTAAGCACTCGCATCGGATAACCATTCTTTTCTGCTGTTTTTATCAAAGCTTTTACATCTTTCGGAAAACAGGAACCACCATAGCCACAACCCGGATAAAGGAATTTACTACCTATACGACTATCCGCACCAATACCTTTACGCACCATATTTACATCTGCACCTACCAATTCACACAAATTTGCAATATCATTCATAAAACTGATACGGGTAGCCAACATCGAGTTAGCAGCATACTTTATCATTTCAGCACTGGGAATATCAGTGAATATCAAACGGTAATTATTCATCATAAAAGGCTTATAAAGCCGTTCCATAATATCTTTTGCCTTATCAGATTCAATGCCAACCACGACACGATCCGGTTTCATAAAATCATCAACAGCATCACCTTCTTTCAGAAATTCCGGATTGGAAGCTACATCAAAATCAATTTTCTCATGACGTTTATCAAGCTCTTCCTGAATAGCAGCCTTTACTTTTTGTGCAGTACCAACAGGAACTGTGCTTTTAGTAACTACCAGTACATATCTTTTCATGTTGCGACCAATAGTACGGGCTACTTCAAGCACATACTTCAAGTCGGCACTCCCATCTTCGTCGGGAGGGGTACCTACGGCACTAAACACAACTTCTACATCATTCAGGCAATCTGCCAGATTGGTTGTAAAATTCAAGCGTCCGGCATTATAATTACGATGCACCATATCCTCCAATCCCGGTTCATAAATAGGAACAATCCCTTTCTTCAGGTTTTCAATTTTACTTTCTTGCACATCTACACAAGTAACGTCTATACCCATTTCAGAAAAACAAGTACCGGTAACTAAACCGACATAACCGGTTCCTACAATTGCTATTTTCATAATTTCCTAATTATTTTTTATAGTTGATAAAAAGAGCGATACCACTCTATCGTCTCTTTCACTCCTTCTTTGATAGGTTTATCGGGTTTAAAACCCAATTCATATTGTAACGCTGTGGTATCCGCGTTTGTCTGATAAACATCACCGGGTTGCATCGGAAGAAATATCTTCTCTGCCGGATGACCTATAGCCTCTTCTATAGCCTGTATAAAATCCATCAACTTTACAGGATGCGAGTTACCAATATTATAAATCTTATAAGGTGCAGTGGAAGTGCTGGGATCCGGTATTTCTGCACACCAATTAGGTTCAGGAGACGGGACATGATCTATCACCCGCAACACGCCTTCCACAATATCATCAATATAAGTAAAATCGCGAAGCATATCACCCTTATTGAATACCTTTATTGGACGATGGTGCAGCATGGCATCTGCAAACAGGAAAGGTGACATATCCGGGCGCCCCCAAGGACCATATACCGTAAAAAAACGAAGTCCTGTAGAAGGAATACCATATAGATGGCTATACGTGTGAGCCATCAACTCATTAGATTTCTTCGTAGCAGCATACAAACTTACCGGATGAGCAATACTATCTTTCTCTGAGAAAGGAACCTTACCATTCAAGCCGTATACACTACTGGAACTAGCATATATCAAATGTTTCACTTCATAATGACGACATCCTTCCAATATATTAAGAAAACCATCGATATTGCTTTCCACATATGCATAAGGATTCTCAATAGAATATCTTACTCCAGCTTGTGCTGCAAGATTTACAACCTTATCAAAATGCTCATTAGCAAAAAGCATCTGCATAGCTTGTTTGTCCTCAAGATTCATGCGAACAAAACGAAAAGAGGAATATTTAGAACTTCCAACAAACTTATACCAGTCTATATTTTCCTTAGAGATACCTAATGTACTCAAACGACCGTATTTCAGGTTCACATCATAGTAATTATTCAAATTATCCAATCCAACGACCTCATCGTCACGACTAAGCAGACGCTTACACACATAAGAACCTATAAAACCGGCTGCACCGGTAACTAATATTTTCATGTTTTATTCAACTGATTATATATTTCAAGATGTTTCTGTATTACATTTTCTATTGAGAAATCCTTTTCAGCCAATTTGCGTGAATTATGCCCCATATCCTGCCTCAAGTCCTCATCTTCAAAAAGAATCTTTAGTTTCTCAGCTAACATATCGCTATCTTTCACAGAAATCAGATAGCCATTATAACCATCTACCACTGTTTCCTTACATCCAATAGAATTTGTGGTCACTATAGGACGTCCTACGGCAGTAGCCTCGATTAACGATTTAGGAAGCCCCTCTTTATAATAGGAAGGAAATGCTACTATATGACAAGATTTCAATAGCTCTAGCACATCCGTACGATACCCTAACCACTGGATATACTCCCCATCACACACAGCCTTTAGTTCTTCCTCCTTTATCGCTTTCGGATTGTCATCCAATCCACCACAAAGTAGAAATTCCACTTTATCTTTATATTCTGCTTTTAGTTTCAAAGCAGCATTTGTTAACACAAATACTCCTTTTTCTACAATCATACGGGCAGTAAGCAAAACTTTAATTTTTCCACTTACCGGTTCGGGGGTATAACAATATTGATTCAAATCCACTCCTGACCCTTTTATCATAAAAGCCTGCTCTTCTTTTATAATCCTGTTTTTTAAGAATAAGCTTTTATCTTCTTCATTTTGAAAAATTACTGCGAGATTTTTACGATGGTGAGAAAAGCGAAGTACTTTAGGGAGAAGTTTTGAAATTAATGATTTATTTTCTTCTGAGAAAAAGATTCCCAATCCACTAACAGCATTGACCACTCCGTGTACTTTTGCTAGCTTTGCAGCTAAAGTTCCCCAAAGTATAGTCTTTAAACCTACATGATGAATAATATCCGGTTTTTCACTACAATAAAGACGATACAAAAACCAACACGCATACAATTCTTCTATAATGTTTTGTCCTGAACGGTTCATAGGCAAATCAATCACCTTTAAACCCAGAGCTTCGATATTCTGTTTCTGCCCGGTATCTTTCGTTACAATAGTAACCTCATAACCTGCCCTTTGAGCATTTAAAGCAATGTCTTTACGATGGGAAAGAAAAAACCAATCGACATTGACAACAATAAACAGTTTCATCATATATACTTTATAATCTTAGCAGGATTACCTGCTACCACACAATTTGAAGGAACATCCTTCACAACGACACTGCCGGCTCCCACTATCACATTATCACCAATATTTACATTTCCAATAATCGTCACCGCAGCACCAAGAGTTACATTATCACCTATAACAGGACGTCCTCTGGATGTTTCACCTAATGTAGTACAATGCCGACAGTTAAAATTCTTTCCTATCGTATTAGCATTAAGAATTGTAGCATAGGGATGCGCAATCAAACACCCCTCTCCCATTTTCAATGTACTGGATATAATAAAATGTCGATCACCAGGCCTATACCAACTTATCAACAAAGAGTTTATCGGACCTATACGATAATAGAATAACGAACGAAAGTAAGCGTCATTATGAAGAAAATACAATAATGCCCATACACCTCGGATATTGATGCTTATCCTTTCTGCCATTTTCTTGACATCTTGTATTATCGCACTTTTACCTACTAAAAAACAATATATACAAATATGAGGTATATATATCCACATCCACAGCATAGCCATTATGAGGCGCAAATAGTCTCTAACTTTTTTCTTATTCATAGCCCTTCATAAACTTCCTGATAGCGCATTACCATGTTTTTAATATCATATTGTTTGGCTCGTTCATAACATCTATCAGCCAAGGTTGTATAAAGAGATTCATCTTTTAACAACTTGTTTATATGAAAAGCCAAAGTCTTGGAATCCCCCACTTCAAATAAGCATCCAGCACCTTCTACCACCTGTTTTAAGCCATTCACATTTGTTGCTACCACAGGCTTATGTGCAGCCATAAGTTCTACAGCAGTCAAACCAAATCCTTCCCAAATAGATGATTGCACGCCGATATATGATTGTGACACTAACTTAGGAATGTCGCTTCTTGCACCTAAGAATCGTACTCTGTCTGTTAAGCCCAATTTTCGTGCAACTTCTTCACAATGCCTCCTTTCAGAACCATCACCTACAAGAATCAACTCCGCATCTTCATTTACGTCTACCATTGCCTGAATTACCGTTTCTTGATCTTTCATTGAGGCAAAACGTGATACCATAATGATCTGCTTCCTCTTATTAGTAATCGGTATTACAGAAGAAAAAACCGATAAGTTTACACCATTCTCTATCACCACAAAGCGTTTATCATCCTTTTTAGCTTTCAGCCATTCCATCAGGTTATCTTGTGTTTGCTGGCTTATACTAATCAATCTATCATACTTACCGTAAATATAATATTCTATTGGCTCAAACCAAACTTTATCTCTACGTCTATTATGAGTTGAATGTTCTGTATAAACCAGCTTACTTCTCTTATAATAGCTTGCAGCCATTGCCACCCAATATAGAGTAGGGAAGAGATGTACATGCACTATATCACATTGTTTCATATATGGTAGCAATTTTTTTACAATAAATGGACTGCGAAAGTTTTTACAATGTAAATCTATAATCTCAATACCATTTGCTTCTATAGACTTTTGAAATGCTGTATCCATTGACTTAAACACCAGTAGTTTTACATCATTGTTCAGTTTCTGCAAAGGCAATAAATCAGAGAGTAAACGCTGCGCACCACCTATTTCAAGAGATGGTATAATATGTAATATTCTCACTTTCTTATTATATTTTCAATTAGATTAAAAATTTCGCCAAACAGTCCGGATAACAGATAACACATAATACTGCAGCAGAAAACATAAATAACAGAAACTCCAACCTATAAATTATAAAATTTATATACTTATAAGTGAAATAGGTATACAGATACCACATATTCAATGGATATTCTCCAAATTACTCCAACAGTTTCATCAGACTACTCCAAAGCATATGTTTGCCAACAGTAAAATTAACACAAAACATAAGGAAAGAATAAAAATCAGTATAATCATTCTGAAGATAATAGTTGAACATAATGTAGAAACATCATCAACATAACAATCTCTCTAGATATCATACTATCTCTATTAGAAGCAGATAACTATAACCTCCTTCAACCTTTCATTTTTCTTAAAGCGAAATACACAGAAGACAGTAATCTGTCTACAATAGACTTCTTTCCAACCTTACTCATATCAATGTCACTAAAACTAATAAAACGTTCAAGATTGGTTTTAATAAAATACTCAAAAATATCAAATGCATCATCAGGCATTCCATTAGGATGGAAACAAAAAGTCCAATAACCTCCTACAGGAGGTTTACGAAATTGTCCCATCTGGCATGGAATCACAGTAAACACGCCTTGTTTGTAAGGTTGTAAAGCTATCGTATCACTTATACCCCGTATGGGAGTTACTTCCTCAAGGGCCTTTAAAGTATTTTCATCATAGGTATGACTAGGAGCGAAAAAAAAATCCGGGGTTAATCCCATCGTAATCAAAGTTTTATAACCTTTTGAAATTTTTTCTTTTTGTTCTGCTAATGAAAGTCCAGCAAACTCTGAACGTTTATGTACAGGGTTAATCCCCCCAATAACTGTAGTACATACATGATTATATCCATGTAGAGCTATCGTCCATCCTTTCTTTTGCCAATTTAATGCTTTGGCTGTAAACTTAGTATCTGCCATATCAATGCAGGTCAAAGGATCCTCATTATGAGGAATTATGCCTACCATCGGTTTTATCCTATATTTATCTAAAATATTCTCTATGCGTTGCCACTTTTGTTTATTCATTTGCGGACAAGCATCATCGAGACGAACCAAGTAATGTTGCTTCATTTATCCTACAATTTTTCTTTTTACTTTTGAATATAATGCATAAAAAAATGGAGCCAAATCACATTTATCAAAAATTGTATGAGTATCAGCAGTGAAACATTCTCTCATCCATTGCATCACACCTACTTTGAAAATATTACGTATGTCATTAAATTCAGGCATCAAATAAATAGGCCGTTCAAAAACGACTGACTCCTCTATCTCCGCCTGTGGATTGGCAGCATACTTATACCAAATATTGGGCAAGTTCACTCCCGCACATTGCACACAATAAGCATTACCATCATTACGCATATTTATTTCTAAGAAATAATCATTTCCAACAGCATCTCTAATAAACTCTACGCTAAATAAACCTTTATATCCTATTTCACGAATAAATTTCTCCACCTTCTCTATAAGCGTAACAGGTACTACTCCATCCTGAATAGGTAAATACTTAAGATAGCCTGTATTTGTATTATTAGGCTGACGAATAATTATGGTGTAACCAGGAATAATAATCTTCTGCTCCAATGAACAACCTATCAATTGAAATTCTATTGTTTTAACAATGTATTCTTCGAGATGCAAACATGATTTTTTATCCGACAAATAATTTTCCAAATCCTTTTTCGATGAGCAAATCACAATATCTGATTTTTGCCCTACAATACTACTCATTGGCTTTACAATACAAGGATAAGGAAGTTTGGTCAAATCAAGTTTATTCCTATCCCTTAAGAGAAAGTGCAACGGAACTTTCAAACCACACTTTTCTGCCAATGTACACTGTATTTCTTTATCCAAAAAATGCGAAATACGACTTTGTTCACCTGCTGTAGGAAGAATACAATATGGAACTAAAAAATCATATGCATCATCAATCACACTAATAATTGAATCCCCACAGCATATTATCACAGGTTTTTCTTTCTGAGTTATTGCTATACAGTATACCTTATCCACTATATCTTTCTCATCTTGCACTTTATAAACATTCTCTTTTCGTACATATTTTGACTTTCCTACAAAACTATTATCAAGAGACACGTTTAACAAAATTATATTATCTGTTAAACCTGCCTTTCCTAAAGAACGCACGACCCCTAAAGTATTATGATGAATACCGCCTATTACTATTATTTTATTCATATAAAAACAAATCCTAATTTTTTCCAGAAAATATTACACTATTACCATCTCTATTCTTCTCTAAAAACCACTATTTACACAAAGTAATAAAAGCTAATATTTTAGATACTCTATCATAAATATTTAAGCCCTTCACTCGATTCAGAGATTCTTGTCCCATTTGTCGTACAAGCTCGCGATTGTTATAAAGTTTTTGAATAGCTAAAGCTATTTCATTTACCTCCATAGGATCCAGAAGAATTGAATTTTTATTATCTAAAATGTCATGATTAAATGGCAAATCAGAAGAAATAATTGGTAAGCCACAAGCCATTGCTTCCACAATAGAATTTGAACATCCTTCAGCAAGTGTGGGAGAAACAAAAATATCAGCACAATTCAAATACTCAGCAATTACATCATGTTCCACTTGTCCCATATGAATAATTCCTGAATAATTGGGTATACTCCTTTCGTTCTCTACTAAACTGCCTATTAATATTGCTTTAATATTTGGATTATTTATCATACTCAACGCATCATTAAGACGCATCACACCTTTACGATTATTAAAACGACCGCAAAAAGCAATAATAAAAGCATCTTGAGGAAACCCGTATTTTTTCCTTAACTTCCATTTATCTTGTTTATAAAAATATTGAGGATTGACTGCATTAGGCAATATGATACATTTTATTGGAACAGTTAAACCCAAATTTACACTTTCATTTTTATTTTTTGTAGACACACATATTACGCCTTTGGTATACTCACAAACCTGACTTACGAAATCTTTACCAGACCATTTTATCATATTTATGACATCCTCACCAGACGCAACAAAAAATGAAGCATTAATCTTTTGAGCAAAAGGTAATACATTGTATGCCGAACTCCAAAAGTGCGAATAAACAACATCTATTTTAAAATTCAATTTATCCAATGCTTTACAAACGATCCATCTACATAACTTAGCAGATTGTGCAACAAACCTTCCCTCACCCACCGTAATTACATAAGGTCTCAAAACTTGTATCTTATATATATTGCCATTATGTTCAACATTATAAGTATACTCTTGAGGAAGAAACGATAGTTTCCTTTTAAGATTAGTTGTAATTGACTGAGGCGCTACAACCGTTATTTGATGTCCCTGCCTCGCCATTTCTTCAACAACCTCACGAATAAATGCCGTATATGGTGCTCCAGGACGAGGGTATTCTGGTGCTGAAACTAAAATATTCATTTGCGTATTTATGAAAAAGGAATAAAGAATCGATAGTACAATAGCTCAGACGTATGCATTGGATCTAGCTTTGTTTGAAGAGTTAGAAAAAGCCTAAATGCAAAATAAATGACTAAAAACATCTTTGAAAAACTAAGTAATATTTTCTTCTGAGGGACTATAACACTCGATATCTTTATCCGATTAATAGCATATGGAAGAAATAGAATAAATACTATACTATAATGAAAATAGACCCTTGTTAAAATTGGTAAATGATAAGCAATCATAGCAATAGAGAAACCTACACCTGTGAAAATAAGAGAATAATATTTATATAACGTTTTTTTCTTTTCTTTAAAGAACAAATAATATAACGCGATAATTGGGGGAAAGTATATAAAATATTGAAATATACCACCATTATTAGAATCTGCATCAAATAAGTAAATTGCATAACGACTAAAAGCCGGAACCGCAAAGACTAAATATTCTATAAAAAAAAACGAGCTACTAAATAATATAATCCCTCCCATACACACAATTAAAGTTCTCATTTTGTACAAACATACTTTCCCCCGATTAACCAAGATAAGACAGAGCATATATGTTAATATACTTACTACTGACGAGAAATGTAGCCCAATAGCAAGAATGTAGAAAAAAAAAGATTTCTTGTTATACCCCAACACTAACAAAGCAAATGCATAAAATTCAAAAGCTGTAGCCAAATGTATACTAATTAGATACATAGAATCGAAATACAATAATGTCACATATGCAAAAATTGCCAAAGGAATATCTATATAAAGTCTTAAAATATAAAATGTTCTAAATATCAAAAGTAAAGCAACAGCTTTCATCGAAAAAATAACCACATGCGCATTATTGAAAATTTTCATTCCCAAATATGACCAAAAAGCAAACAATGGCTCACCATCCTCCATGTTCCATACTCCAGTCAAAGTTGTTTCATTTTCAATCCCTTGATAATAATTGATATAATCTGCTCCAGAATCGGTAAAACAAACAAAAAAGCACAACACAAAGAAAGATAAATAAAAAAGTGTAGTAGAAAACTCTTTTTTTATAATACCATCCTCTTTCAATCTTATAGAAGTAGATAAACTTAAGACTTGAGTAAGTATAAATACAACTAGAACGATAGATATATAAATAAATTGAGTGCTCATTCTGTTAATCTCTATCAGAGAAATACTGCATTATTAGCTGTTGTCGTCTTTCTAAAGAATATAAATCAATAATCAACTCCCTATTCTTTTCTTTATCTAGTTCTGATAAAGGTTCAAAAAAAGATTCTTGAGTAGCCTCTTCAATAATAAAAAGAGAAAAACCTAATTCCTTCAAAGAACCAGTTAGAGGATTATTTTTAGACATAAAGATTTTCGAGCCTAAATATAAAGCAATAATAATATTTCCAAACGCTTCTTGACGCCAAGACCCATATATACATATTCTCGCATCTATAAATAGCTGGTTATACTGATTTAATGGCAAAAAGTCTAATATAGGAATATAGTTCTCTCCAAAATACTGTTTACCCTTTTCTATTATTAAAGATATATACTCTTTATCTCCTCCATAGCTTAACGGCATTTTTACTTTATAAGAACTATCAACCCCCATTTTCTTCAAGAAATTCAAAACATATTCTTGATTATTAGTATAGGATGCTGAATTTCCGCAAAGAATACATTTCGATTGTTCATCAACCCTACACTGTTTCAACTTTTCTCCTAAAATAACATCATAAGGATAAGCAAATGATTTAAATTTTTTTTTAGAGACACCTAAATACTGTTTTAGCAATAAAATATCACCATCATCTCCTCCAATGTAGTCGACCTTTTCATGAATGAATTTTTCTATCTTTCTTGATTTTATCTTATAATAATTTAGCAATAATAAAAGATTACGCTTTATCTTATTACGTTTTAAATACGAATTTTCCGGTGAAAACAATTGGTACCCTCTACCAGCTAATAAGGTCGGATAAATATCTCCTCCCCATATCCCCCAATAGATAGTCGGAGCATGCCTGATATATTTTCTGACAAAATTAATTTTTCTTATATCTAATAAATGAATAAAAATCTTATTAAAATCAGAAAAGTCCCTTTCAATTCTGTCACATTTTTCATCATAAAAAATTACATTGTTCCTTGAATGAACAAATTTTGGAACAAAATTACCAGAACCTTTGTTGCAAAAAACAATAAAAACATTTTCATTATTTAAAACCGCCTCATATGACTCTATTGTTCTATTAACAATCTTCTCATCATTTATTAAATGTAGTATCATATAAATATTATCATTTTCAAATTAATATCATATTCTCCTTTCTGCATTTGAAGTAATAGCCTTTCAAACCATTAACTCTTATGCCCAGAACTATACAAATATATTCTCCGTATATTATGAAAGAAAAAAATAAAATCATATAAAAAAAATCTAACCTATAACTGGTTAAATTTTACTTTCATACGCATCATTAACTTCGTCTTTATCTCCTTTGGTAGAAATACCAAAGCAACAATAAGTACATTAAACACACTAATTGTGCCTATAGTGACAAAACCTAAAAAACTTCCCCTATCCATATATTGGGCTATTACAAAAGGCATAGTCGATGAAAATACCAAAATAAAAAAACTCTTACGAAAACATCTTGCAAATTCAGATACTTTATATCCCATCTCTTTCACCAAAAGATACGGTTTTATAATAAAAGCGAATAGAAAAGAGACACCAATGTAACTATACTGAACCCACATCACACTAAAACCACATTTTAATAGCATGTAAGCTAATATAAATTGTCCACCACAAACAAAAAGAGCCGCTAACGAATTTCCTTTCAGTTTACCAGCAGCAGTAAGCGGAGTATAAAATGCACTGCTATATGTTCCCATCATAGCAGAAACGATTATACACTGAGAGAATGCAACAGCATATTCTGGAACTTCTTTTAACCATAATTTCATGATAGGTTCAGTAAGAAGAAGAACAGGAATTCCAATAAGCAAGAATAGCTCAAAAACATAAATAGAAGACTCTAGAGTTAACTTTCTTGACTCATCATATTGCCTTGCTGCATATAGTTTAATAATCTGCGGATTAATAGCAGTCCGGAAATTATTTGTAAATTGTGTAATACCATGTGATAACTGAGTAGCAACAGCTTGTGCCGCAACCACAACAGGCTGAAAAAACATACCGAAAAGCATCACCAGACCTTGCACACGAAGAGTCTCAGCACAATGAGATATAATGTTCCATCCAGAGAATTTCATCATCTCTTTCAGTGTCAAGATACTAAAGTCTCTTTTGATATGTGATTCATCCCAACGCCTGTAACAATAATAACGATAAATCATCGCTATTGAAAATTGAGTTGCAAACATCAATATGGCATAAAATACCAATTGATCAATAGGCGATATTACTATTAAAAAAGCTATAGCCAACTTTAACAAAGCCTCAAGCAAACTGATATAAGCAAACGCTTTCATTTGCTCATGCGCCATAATCAACGAAGTATAAGGCACTTGCGTAAATGTAACCAAGACAGTTACTACTGAAATATGAAATACCCACAATGTAGCCTCAAGACGTTCGATCGGTATAATTGCCTTATTAAGAATAAACCACAAACCAACCGTTTCCATCAGTAGTACCACGATGCAGCCTAATGCGAAATGAGAAAAAAAAGAAGTGCTAAATGTCTGCTTTAATCTCTTAAAATCACCAATGCCAATATCAAAAGTAAGAAAACGGGAAGTGGCAGTAGCTAATGTGCCATTTAAGAATGCAAGCATACTGACTATTCCCCCTACCAAATTATACAAACCATAATCATCAGCCCCCAAAGCATTGAGAATAACTCTTGATGTATAAAGGGTCACTGCCATGATAAGCAGCATTCTGATATAGAGAAAACCGGTATTCTTTGCTATCCTTTTCGAATCAATCATTCGCCGTTACCCTCTTGATTTATAAAACTCATCAATCAAATCAACAACTATCTTAATCTCCTCATCCTTCAACTCATAGAACATAGGTAAACGTAACAGACAATCTGCAAAACGATCACAGAACGGCAAGTGGGGAATTTCTGTATAATTTGCTTTGTAATAGCCACTAAGATGCAAGCTTAAATAGTGAAAAACAGATAGTACACCATTATCCTTCAGGTATTTTATAAGCGTAGTGCGTTCCTCAAGCGATCGGCACACCAAATAGAACATATGAGCATTATTAGTTGCATATTCCGGCAGATTCGGCAGATGAACAAAACCTTTATCTTCAAGGTGCTTCAATCCTTCATAATATTGTTCCCAAATAGCTTTGCGGCGATCTTGAATCATATCCAAATTCTCAAGTTGCGCATAAAGAAATGCAGAAACAGTTTCTGAAGGCAGAAAAGAAGAACCAGTGTCCACCCAACCATATTTATTCACCTCGCCACGAAAGAATTCAGAACGGTTGGTACCCTTCTCCCAAATAATTTCCGCACGACGGATGAATCGCTCATCGTTAATAACGAGCAAACCTCCTTCACCGGAAATTATATTTTTCGTTTCATGAAACGAAAAAGCCGCCAAGTGACCGATGCTTCCCAACGGACGTCCTTTATAAAAGGAATCTATGGCTTGTGCGGCATCTTCCACTACGAGCAAATTATACTTCTCTGCAACTTCCATAATTTTATCCATATCACAAGCCACACCAGCATAGTGAACAGGAACAATCACTTTTGTCCTCTCTGTAATCAAAGCTTCAATCTTATCTGCATCAATATTCGGATTATCCGAACAACTGTCGGCAAATACAATACGTGCACCCTGACGTACAAAAGCCAGTGCCGACGATACAAAAGTGTAACTGGGCACAATTACCTCATCACCAGACTTTATATCACAAAGAATAGCGGCCATTTCCAAAGCATCAGTACAAGATGTTGCCATCAATGCTTTTTTGAAAGCATAATGTTCTTCGAAAAATAATTGACATTTTTTAGTAAATACGCCATTACCAGAAAGTTTACCTGTGTAAACAGCCTGATACATATAATGCGCCTCTTTACCGGTAAGAAAAGGCTTATTAAATGGTATCATAATTAAATAGTATTTCTCAAAAAGCGAGCAGGTACTCCTGCCCAAATTTCTTTATTCCCAATATTTTTTGTCAATACAGCTCCCATTCCCAACGTAGAATAATCACCAATGATGAGGTTCTCTCTAATTGTAGAATTTAATCCTATATGTACCCCATTTCCGATCTTCAAACATGCTCCAACACAAGCCTGTGCTGCTATATGACAATAATCACCAATTACGTTATCATGCCCTACAGTTGCAGAGACCATTACAATGCATCCTTTCCCAAATATTGTATTAGAAGAAATAGCCACTAAAGGCATTATCACACAACCTGCTCCCAACTTCACATTTGGTGCAATATATGCCGTCGGATGAATGAATGTAGCCAATTGCGAATTAGGAATCCCTAAATTCTCAAACATATTTATACGCTCACTCTGACCATCTATCCTAAGGATTGTATTGATAAAATAATAACCTTGGCTAATAAATTTTTGTAAATCATCTTTAATAGACCCACGTACTTCAAATGAATCAATCATTGCCCCTATAGGATACCTGTCATTCAAATAACCTTCGCATATCCACTCATTATAGCCACGATTATTTGCATCCAATATAGCATTTGCAATAACACCTCCATTGCCCTCACCACCTAGAATTAAAATCTTCTTTCTCATATTATTCCAAATATTGAATACTTTTTCGTTGAATTAAGTCTCGTTTTGAAAGGATAGCTTTTGCCATTTTTACCATAGGTGGACCTATAAATTTATCATCTTTAACAGCAACCCCCTTTCCTTCCAGTTGTGCCTCTTTCGCCAAATCAATCATCTCTTCAGCCCATTTTATTTCCTCTTTTGTAGGAGAGTAATATTGATGAACTAAAGGTAATTCTTTAGGATTCAATACAAGCATTCCTTCAAATCCTAAATTCCTACTTAAAAGAAGATTCTTTTCCAAATCCTCTAAATCATGAACTTTGATATGTACTGTATCTATAGGCAGAACGCCGCAACTTCGCGCACCTATACTAATTAAATTCCTTGCGGTCATAATACTTTGACCTTCAGCGTCATGTTTTCCTTGAAGATCTGTCACATAATCTTCACATCCAAAAGCAACAGCTATAACACGACTACATGCAGAACAAATTTCTTTTATATTTATAACAGCACCTGCGGTCTCTATTAACGGAATAATTTTAAATGTTCCTATAGGAAATCCTTTTTCATACTCAATAGTCTCTAACAATTTCCCAAAAAAATAGATATCCTCTCCTTTGGTAGCCTTGGGATACATAAAGCCTGTTATTCCTTCTATGGTGAGTTGATAGGCATCTCTAAGAAGCTCGCCACTTTCACGATCATTTACTCTTGGAAACAATAATTTATAATTCAAATCTGGACGTTTTACAAACTCTATTATATTATCACGAGAATGTTGTTTTTCTGAAAACGGAACAGAGTCCTCTATATCCAATAATAATACATCAGCATCACGTCGTACTGCACTATCCAATAATTTTTGATTATGGGCAGGTACAAACATTAAACTACGCATCAAATACGATTTTTTCATGACTTCTTCTTTTTTACAAGCACTTTTCTTTTAAAAGAAAGTACATCAAGACCATTTTGATTATAAGCAATAGATTCTACATATATAATTCCACGATCCGATTTTGATTTAGCTTCTCTTTTGTCAAGAATTTTTGTACGAACATATATTGTATCATTTATAAAAACGGGATTCAAATGTTTAACATCTTCATACTCCAAATTAGCTATCGCTTTTCCACTTATATCAGGAACAGTAATCCCTACAGCCAAAGAAAAGACCAAAGTACCAACAACTAATATTTTCCCATGTTGATGTTTCACTGCATAATCAACATTAGTATGTACTGGATGATGATTCATTGTTAACAATGAAAAAAAATTATTATCACTTTCAAATATTGTTTTTGATAGTGAATGTTTAATTTCCTCTCCAACAATAAAATCCTCAAAATAAAGACCTAAAACAGACTGATTCATTATTTTAAAAATTTTGTATTACTCTTATATATAAAATACCCGCTCCGATCCCCACTGCATTCAATATTGCGCAATGTCTGATCTGTGATTTCCGCTTCTACTATCTCAGGATAGTTTGTTTTATCTTCAATGATTGCTTTGAGATTTTCCGTTTCTTTACAGAGAAAATAAACACCGGAGCAGTTATGCTCTGTAATTTGAGGTTCGGCAAATTCGCCCATCGCAACTTTGATAACCCCTTCTAAAAAGTCATACCCTGTAGAAAGCCGAACAAGTGTAGAACCGATAAAATCACCTCCCATACGAGCACCAATCTCAATGACACGGATATCACCATCTTCAGTAATCTTCAACTCTGAATGTGACGCACCGTACCTCACATGAAGTGCATCTAAAGCACGTAAAACAATATCTTTCACCCGCTCTTGAACAAGCGGAGAAAGCGCAGACGGCTGATGGTGTTCCAACTCCACAAAATAAGGTGCTCCCGTAGTCACCTTGTCGGTGATTTGAAGGATATAGTGACACCCCTCATAAGAAATAGACTCGACACTTATCTCACACCCTGTAACATATTCTTCGATAATAGCAGCACCATTGAAAGAATCCTTCCGTGCACGGGAAATGGCCTTCCCAAGCTGTACAGGATCAAGTACTTTTTCAACACCACGACTTCCGGAACGGTCAGTAGGCTTCACAATAAGCGGAAAATTAAACCCCTTAATGCTATAAGCATCGTCTTTAGATGCTATAGTATAGCGGGGTGAAGGAATATTGTTCATCGTAAAGCACTCACGCATTAAATATTTATTAGTAGTGGTCTCTGAATATTCATCAGGATTACTAATTAATCCCATACGAGATGCTACATAATTCACCGTAAGCACTGCCACATCACTGGCTATGGAAGTTATGCCATCGATGCCGATACGCATACATTCTTTCAATATTTCCTCCTTTTCAACTATTGAAATTGGATAATAATAATCAACATAGGCTTCACAAACCGCTCCATCTCGCCATGCAAAACAGTGGACTTCATACCCCAATTCTTTTGCTTTCAATACTGCAGGTAATTGCAAATAACTTCCACCTATTATTGCTAATTTCTTTTTCATTTGCATATTTGAATAATTCATAGGTAAGCGCACAACAGAACAGCAGACCAATGCATCTTTTCATTCACAGCAGTAGTCCCTTGTAATCATATGTAATACGAACTTAAAAACACCTAGCTAGTAGATTATTTATTCTTCCACCTCCTCCCACGGATACTGATTCTCCTCAAAATCCTTCAACTCCTCCACAATCTTCGTCTGTTCCAAAGTCAGCTCTCCCTTATTCCAAGTGTTAATAATTTCATGAGCCTCCTTCGCTAAACTCTCATCATAAAATTCACCATAACAATACGTCAATAGCCTAACCTTTAACAACGAAGGAGGAAGTTTTGGAAGCACCTCCCAGCTACGATCCAACACACTCTGAATACATTCCTGCTTACTACCATTATCATAAATAGTAGCAGCAAAAGCCACCAACAAGCCAAGACAGAGTTCAGCCTCCTCCTCAACCGTAGTTCCACGAGTATTATAAAGTTCAATAGCTCGTTCGTAGACATCACGGTTCAAACGTGTAAATTGGTCCGCATAGATGGGACTTCCATCTAGCCCATAGGTTAGAAGATGATGGGCTAAAGAAAATAATGATGAAGAATTAGAATCCATATTATAAATTGTTTTATTCCAAAAAGAGAATTTCCTTTGACGAATTCAAGATGATAATAGTATTATTAACCAATAGCTACTATCAATGACAATATCAATCAATAACTACCGGTTCAACAAGCGAAGGGGGTATAAAAGTAGTAGCAATAGCCATGACGCCTTCAATATTAACGACCACGCGGCGATCATGCCTGATACGAACAAACTCGCCAATAACACCTTTGAAGACACCATCTGTGATACGAACTTTCTGACCTTTCACCAAGTTCAATTCAGTTGACTCAATATAAAGAACTGCTTCGTCGTAACTACCCGCCACGAGAATAAAGCTACGCATCTGCGCATCAGGAATAACGACCGGACGACAATATTCACGATTCATAATGAAACGTATAGGCATTTTTCCCTCAAGTTCATCCTTCAAAGCGTCTATACGCTTACGAGTAGAATGAATAAAGACAAGATTATGAATGGCAGGAACCAACTTACGTACACGCTTACCACCTTTCATTACTATTCCGTAACGCATAGGGATAAAACTCTCTATGTTTTCCTCGTCCAAAATAGCTTTCAAAGCCAATTCACGACTGTAGGAAACACGAACAGCAAACCAGTGGAGTAATTGAGAGTTAGGAGTAGAAAGTTGAGAGTCAGTACTTTCGTTCATGAAATTTTCGCGAAGTTAGTTCGCGTCAGGATATTTTTTAGGGACACCGGAGTAGTGAAATACCTACCGATCAAATTATGTAATGCGATTATTTTAAGTAGCTTAACTTGCATTCATTTTATTCCAAAACTTTCTACCGTCACGGAAAAAAAGTCTATGAAACAATTATATGGAACTTTTTATATATAAAAAGCTATAAACGAATAGATTAGAGAGAAAAATCGTTTTTTAATCGTTCGTTTAATGGTGCAAAGATAAAAGGTATTTTTGGAATGTGCAAGATGTTTAATAAAAATAATCTCGCAAACACTTTCCTCTTTATGTAAACATCTAATATACAAACTGTTATTCTCAAAATAAATGTCATTAATATCTATTCGGATTATTATCCTGACAGCTACTATTCTTTCGTAAATATTTACACATATTAAACGAACGATTTTTGAGCACTCAAAAAACAAGAACCTATCCTCCTATATACCAACCTATTAAGCTACATAGAGAAAAGTTTCAAAGTAACATTAATCCCGATATTCTTGTCCACTCTTCTTTTTACACTTACCTTCGCAACTTACAACATATTTTTCCATCACTAATTCTAACATTAAAAAACATCTGAAATATGGAAAAGAATAAAGTAAATACAGCAGCAAAAAAAAACTGCAAAAAAGAACAAGAATAATAGTAAGAAACCAATAAAACAAGGTATTAAGGCAAAAAGAGGGCCCAAACCCGGGGCTACGATTACAAGAATAATCGACCGTCGGGACATTATAGAAAAAGCATTTTTAGAGCTCTACATGATAAATTGTCTGGACGCGTCTCCAGAAAACGGATTGGCAACACTTGCACGTTTTTTATACAGAAGAGAAAAGTTTCAGCAAAAGAACGGTAAACGAATATCAGCCAACACAATAAGGCAAGATTTGATTGAATTACTTAAAGAGTCCAAGTATACAAATCCGAGAAATAGAAAGAGAAAATAACAACAAAAAACAAGTATGAATTAGTGTTGAACAACATGTTGTAAAAGGACTTAATTTTGCCCCCGCTTTGGCAAAGATTAAGCCCTGCAGATGAGAAGATGCCGCTTTATCCAAAAGTGACATCTTCTTTTTTTGCCCGACACAAACACCTACTAAAGAATTAAAAATGAAATAATTAAAAAAATGAAATGCAATGGAAAATGTTTTCAAAATGTCACTATTCATGCCCCCTATCTCGCCGATTAAGGACAAAACAACCGGAAGAACTGTAAAGAGCGCCACACTTACTCCGCTACGGACAATAAATCTGGAAGAAATATATAAACTGATAACCTCCAACGAGAAACTCACTGCATTGACTCTTGAAGTGCGAAACGCCGCGCTGCAAGGTGACGAAGACACCAGCCGTCTCCTGAAGCAGCAAACACTGCCCTACGTGACCCCTTGCGGAATCTTCACCCGTCGCCGAAGCGACTGCCTGGAAGAGCTGTCCGGACTGGTAGTAGTGGACATCGATCATCTCGAATCCACCGAAGAAGCCGAAATCCTGCGACAAGAATTATTCGATGACCCTTATCTGTGTCCCGCACTGGCATTCATCAGTCCCAGTGGACTGGGCGTGAAAGCCTTCATTCCTCATGCCTCGGAACAAAACGCCACAGATGGAATCCGCTGGGCCATGAACTATGTACACTGCATGTACGACAGCAACCACCGCCAACCCGGAAAAGGAGTGGATACATCGGGAAAAGACCTCGTACGCTCCTGCTTCCTCTGCCATGACGAAGGGGCGCTTTTGAGAACTAAAAAATAAACATCGAAAATTAAAATCACGAATCAACATCCCAAATTATAATTCAAAATACTTAAAGCCAATGGAACAATTATCTGCATTGCACCGCCTGACCGAAGCAGTCAGAAATGCAGGAGCCGACATCGCTCCCACTTATCAAGAGTATATACAACTGGCATTTGCCATCACCACCGACTGTGGCGAAGCGGGCCGCCAAGATTTCCTGACCTTGTGCAGTTTCTCACCAAAGTACGATCCACGAGCAGCCGACAAACTATTCAGCAATGCACTGAAAAACGGACACAACAACGTACACATAGGTACCGCCTTCCATCTGGCCGAAGTTTGCGGCATAAAAGTCCAATCCGAAATTCCGCACGGATGGGGTACACTTGGTACACAAGGTTCGCACTCCTCTTCTGCCTCACACACACGCACACGTGAAGAAGATGTATCCGCACATGAGGAAGAAAACCTACTGGACAGCAGCCCACTCTCTCCCCTGCCCACTTTCGACGAGCACACTCATTGGCCTTATCCCTTGGAACGCATCGTTAGCTACGGCACCTCCCGTGCCCAATGCGACGTACTACTACTGGGAACTGTCACCGTACTGGGTGCCAGCATGGGACGGCACGTGCGATGTGCCTACGGAGGAAAAATGATCTCGCCCTGTCTACAGACTTTCATCACAGCACTGCCCGCATCAGGCAAAGGCGTGCTCTCGCTGGTACGCCTGCTGGTAGAACCCCTCCACGATGAAATCCGCAAACAGGTGGCCGAAAATATGGCATCTTATCGCCGCGAAAAAGCAAAGTACGAGACACTGGGCAAAGAACGTGCAAAGACCGAGCCTCCCGTAATCCCGCCCAACAAGATGTTCCTCATCTCCGGCAACAACACCGGAACGGGTATCCTGCAGAACCTGATGGATTCTGACGGCACCGGCCTGATATGCGAAAATGAGGCCGACACCATCTCCACCGCCATAGGATCGGAGTACGGCCACTGGAGCGACACCATGCGCAAGGCCTTCGACCACGACGGCCTTTCCTACAACCGCCGCACCGACCGGGAATACCGCGAAGTGAAAAAGAGCTATCTCGCCGTACTTCTTTCCGGCACCCCAGCACAAGTGAAGCCCCTGATACCCAGTGCCGAAAACGGACTCTTTTCCCGGCAAGTATTCTACTACATGCCCGCCATACACTACTGGCAGAACCAGTTCGACCGCAACGACAACAATCTCGAAGAGATATTCACTGCACTGGGCATGGAATGGAAAGAAAAGCAGAAGGCCATCGTCATGAACGGACTTTTCACCCTGCGCCTCACCGACGGGCAGAAAGAGGAATTCAACCGTTTATTCTCCAGTCTATTCGTACGTTCCGGACTGACCAACGGTGACGAAATGTCGAGCAGCGTGGCGCGTCTGGCCATCAATATCTGCCGCATCATGGAAGTGGTGGCCATGCTCCGCGCATTGGAGCACGAAGAGATAGCCGATTCACCCAATGTATCGCCCGACCCGAACACCGCTCCGGACAATCTGAAGGATCACATCGTCAGCTTATGGAACCTCATCATCACTCCCGACGATTTCCATGCCGTGCTGTCCCTGGCCGAAAGCCTCTACCGCCACACCACCCATATCCTCTCCTTCCTACCTGCTACCGAAGTCACCAGCCGGGGCAATGCTGACCGGGATGCACTGGTGCAATGCATGGAAAAGAAATTTACACGGGCCGAATTCATAAAAAAAGCCGAAGAGATAGGCATTAAACCCGGAACAGCCTCTACCTGGCTCAAGCGCTTGCAGAAGCACGGTCTGGTGGAGAGTGTGGATGGAAACGGAACTTATCAAAAGCCCTAACCATAAATACGCACGTGTGTGCGAAACAAACGGAAACAGTGAACCTCTGTACCAAGTGTACCAACCTCAACTTTACGCCGCCCAACCTCAACTTTAAGGTTCGCCAAGTGCAGCCGCTATCAGGCTCACCTGGGCGGACGTATAGGTGCGGGAGTGAGAGGACGTCCCCACAGCGGCCAAGTCATCACACAGGCCGGGATAAAGTTCAATCCAATGCTTCAACTTGCGGTAAGCGGATTCGGGACAAAGATTGGGACAATAGAGCTGGGCAAGTTCGGTGCGCCCATAGGTACGGATTTCAAAAGTGTTCATATCTGACATTCATGTGTTATATTTCATCAAATATAGCTATAAATCACGACATTGGCAACTATACGCATATAAATAACAGACAGAAACCGTCCGTAATCGACCGTAACAATCCGAAAGTGACAAACACCCGTATACACGGTATTATCTTTGCATCGTTGAGTTCAACACCGTGAATATTTAATTTTTAATTATTAATTCTTAATTTGTTTATCAAACTATGATTCGTTACAAAAAGTATCAAGTGACGGGCGAAAACAGCCCGCTGAAAGGTCTCTGGTATGCACGCCCCGTAATTGAGGAGACTTTCGACATTGAGAAGCTTGCCAAGCACATGTCCAACCACAACACCCCCTACTCGTCCGGAGTCATCAAGGGAGTGCTGACTGACATGGTATCCTGCACCAAGGAGCTGATTCTGGACGGCAAGAATGTGAAAATGGACGATCTCGCCATTTTCTCCGTGGGGATTGTCAGCAAGAAAGGCGCGCAATCCGCTGCCGACTTCTCGCTGGCCAACAACGTGAAGGGGCTAAAACTCCGTGCCCGTGCCACGGGAGAACTGAGCAATGCACAGATTAACCTGGAAGGGCAGATGAAGGAGTCTTCCATGTATACCGTAGAAGGCAAACCGTCCGGTAATAAGCCCGACGGAAGCGGCGAAGGAAACGACGGGGGAATCGAAGATGACCCGTTGGGATAATCTAAAGTCGAAGGCCGTAGAAATTAAAAATTAAAGGCTGCGCGAGGATTTAATCTTCAAGTTTCAATGCTTAACATTTAATTATTAATTTTCCAAGTAGTCAATTTTCTAAGTTCTAACTATTAATTATCTACTCACCATGAATGAAGAAAAAAAGTCAAAATCTGTATGGGGTATTGTCCTCAAAGTAATCATCACCGTAGCCACCGCCATAGTGGGAGCTTTAGGTTTAGGCGCCTGCAAGTAGCCATGCGTACGATTACCCTCCTCATTATTCATTGCTCGGCCACGCCTCAGGGCGTGTGCCTGAGCCTTGAGGATTGTCGTCGCGAACACATCCGCCACCGTGGCTTCAGCGACATCGGCTACCATTTCTACGTAACCCGCGACGGAGAGATTCATCGTGGCCGTCCCACGGAAAAAATCGGTGCGCATTGCCTCAACCATAACCGCCACTCCATCGGCATCTGTTACGAAGGAGGACTGGATGCCAAAGGCCGACCGTCCGACACCCGCACGTTGGAACAAAAGGCTTCACTGCTGGCCCTACTGCGCGAGTTGAAACGTATTTTTCCACGCGCACTGATTGTAGGGCATCATGATTTGAATCCGATAAAACCTTGTCCATGCTTCAATGCGGAAAGGGAATATAGGGGGCTGTAAAAAGCTCCCTTTTTTCAAATAAAGGCTTTCCGGGAATTTTGTGCCTATTTAAATTTTGCTTAAAAAAGAATGCTGAATAAAAAGAGTGATAAGATGGTAAGGTGATAAAGTGGCTGCGCTATATATCACAGAGCGTTATCCCGCTATCACTTTATCACTCTACCACCTTATCACACTTTATTCATACCCCGTCCGATATGAATTCATTCAACTCCTGATTCGCATTTTTTATAATTCTTTTGTACCTTTGACGCTTATTATTCAAAAAACGATTCAACATGATACAGTTATTTCACCGCATGATCTCTGCCACCCTCAGTATTTCTGAGAAACAAATCGGCCATACGCTCGATTTATTGGCGGACGGAGCTACTATTCCCTTCATCAGCCGTTACCGTAAAGAAGTTACCGGAGGATTGGATGAAGTGCAAATTGAAGCAATCAAAACCCAATATGAGAAGCTGAATGAGCTGGCTAAACGAAAAGAAACCATTGTCAACACTATCAACGAACAGGGAAAAATGACTCCTGAACTACAAAAGCGTATTGATGAAACTTGGGATAGTACCATTCTTGAAGATATTTACCTACCCTACAAACCCAAACGCCGTACGCGTGCAGAAGTAGCCCGCCAGAAAGGTCTGGAACCCTTGGCAACACTACTGATGTTGCAGCGGGAACCGAACCCGGAGAAGCGCGCAGAAACATACGTCAAAGGAGAAGTGAAAGATGCGGAAGATGCATTGAAAGGAGCACGGGATATCATTGCAGAACAGGTCAGTGAAGACGAACAGGCACGTAACACCGTACGCTTCGCCTTCTCCCGGCAAGCTGTCATCACGGCTAAAGTGGTGAAAGGAAAAGAGAGTGAAGCTGATAAATACCGGGATTACTTTGAATTCAGTAAACCCCTGAAAAAATGCACCTCACACCAATTGCTGGCTATTCGCCGTGCCGAAGCCGAAGGGCTATTGAAAGTCAGCATAAGCCCTGATGATGAAGAGTGTGTGGAACGTCTGGAACGCCGTTTCGTCCGCAGCAACAATGCTTGCGGAGAACAAGTGGCGGAAGCCGTACAGGATGCCTATAAGCGTTTACTGAAATCTTCTATCGAAACGGAATTTGCCGCACAAAGTAAAGAACAGGCGGACGAAGAAGCCATCCGGGTATTCGTTCAGAACCTGCGCCAATTATTACTGGCTTCTCCATTGGGACAAAAGCGGGTAATGGGCATCGATCCGGGATTCCGTACAGGTTGCAAAGTGGTATGCCTGGATGCGCAAGGCAATTTACTGCACAATGAGAATATCTACCCGCATGCTCCGGTATACAAAACCGCAGAAGCTGTGTCTAAAATACAAAAGATGATAGAAGCTTACCATATAGAAGCCATAGCGGTAGGAAACGGAACGGCAAGTCGTGAAACAGAAGAGTTTCTGAAACACCAGACCTTCAGGCAGGAAATTCAGGTATTTGTTGTAAGCGAGCAAGGGGCTTCCATTTACTCTGCATCCAAGATTGCGCGTGATGAATTTCCGGAATACGACGTCACAGTGCGCGGAGCTGTATCCATCGCCCGCCGATTGATGGACCCGTTGGCTGAATTGGTGAAAATAGACCCGAAATCCATCGGTGTAGGTCAATACCAGCATGACGTAGACCAGACGAAATTAAAGAAATCACTGGACTTGACCGTAGAAAGTTGCGTAAACCTGGTGGGAGTAAACCTAAATACGGCAAGCAGCCACCTGCTGACTTACATTTCGGGGTTAGGTCCTCAACTGGCACAGAACATAGTAAATTACCGTGCTGAAAATGGTGCATTCACATCGCGTAAACAACTGATGAAAGTGCCACGCATGGGAGCCAAAGCTTTTGAGCAATGTGCCGGTTTCCTTCGTATTCCGCAATCCAAAAATCCTTTGGATAACACAGCCGTTCACCCGGAGAGCTATTGTATAGTAGAACAAATGGCCAAAGACTTGGGATGCAGCGTGGCAGAGCTTATTACCAGCAAGGAACTACGCCTGAAAATCCAACCTGAAAAGTACCTCACCTCTACCGTGGGCATGCCTACTTTGAAGGATATTCTACAAGAATTGGACAAACCGGGACGTGACCCGCGAGGTCCGATCAAGATTTTTGAATTTGACAAGAATGTGCGTACAATCAATGACTTGCGTGAGGGTATGGAGCTTCCCGGCATTGTAGGTAATATCACCAACTTCGGCGCTTTCGTGGATATAGGCATTAAAGAAAACGGCCTGGTTCATCTTTCACAACTTGCCGACCGTTTTGTTTCGGATCCGAATGAGATTGTATCTATTCACCAGCATGTCCGGGTTCGGGTATTGAGTGTGGACACGGATCGCAAACGGATCGCTTTGAAGCTGATCAGCGATGCTTCCTAACATGCGGATTAAGAAAAGTGTATCCCATTGATTGCATTATCAATGGAAAAGTGTATATTTACTGCCGTATAAACATTAGAAAAGTGTAATATGCTATATCGTAAGATTGAAAGTTATATTGAAAGCTATCTGCAATCAGACTCCAACAGAGTGCTTATTGTGGATGGAGCAAGGCAGATAGGTAAATCATTTATTATTCGTCATGCCGGACAGAAACTCTATAAAAACTATATAGAGGTAAACATGGAGGAGGATAAATTGGGAGACAGAATCTTTGCGGACGCCAAAACCGTGAATGATTTCTACTTAGCACTGAGCGTGATAGCAGGCGACAGAATGAGAAATCGAGCCGATACACTTGTCTTTATTGATGAGATTCAGGCTTACGAGCACCTGCTCACCTTGCTAAAGTTCTTGAAAGAAGACAACCGGTTTACCTATATAGCAAGCGGTTCTCTACTAGGTGTAACATTGAGGAATACATCTTCCATTCCTTTAGGCAGTATCGAAATAAAGCACATGTATCCCATGGACTTTGAGGAATTTCTCATAGCCAATGGAGTCGGTGAATTTGCCATCTCCACTATGCGGACCCAGTTTCTGGAACGTCAGCCTTTGCCGGATTCTCTACATGCCAAAATGCTTGATTTATTTAAGAAGTATCTGATCGTAGGCGGCTTGCCCGATGCCGTGAAAACATTTGTTGAAGAAAAGAATGTGATGGCTATTCGTAAAATACAGGAAGATATTCTGACTCTTTACGGAGTAGATGCCTCAAAATACGAAAAAGAGCATGCCAAATTAAAGATACAACGTGTATATAACCTGATTCCATCCAATTTGGAGAACAAGAAAAAGCGCATGGTGGCGAAAGACATTGAGGGGAAAAAAGGTAAACGGATGGCAGATTATGAGGAAGAATTCGATTATCTTATCTCGGCGGGGGTTGCTTTAGAAGTGAAAGCCATAAGTGTGCCCAGCTATCCGCTGGTAGAAAATTGCGGCAAGAATCTGCTCAAACTCTATTTAAACGATGTCGGATTGCTCACCGGTTTGTTCTTTAAGAACAATATACAAGCCATTATGCAAGACGTGCAAAGCATTAATTTAGGTTCGGTTTACGAAACTGTTGTGGCACAAGAATTGCGTGCACACGGCTTTAATCTGTATTACTATGATAATAAGAACAATGGCGAAGTGGATTATCTGATAGATGATGCAGATAACCTCAGTGTGATACCATTGGAAATCAAATCAGGCAAAGATTACACCGTTCATAGTGCACTTAATAAGTTGTTAAAAGTAGAAACATACAACATTCACCGGGCTTTCGTCCTGTCCAATGAGCAAAAGGTTTATCAGAAGAGCGAAATCACTTATATTCCCATTTATTACATCATGTTTTTTGAACCCGGCACTGCGGTAGTCGGCGAGTTCTAAACTTATCCTGCAATCTCAGAGTAATCACAATAGCAATAATCATCAACGCGGTGCACAGGATGGAGCCTTCGAAACCGAATGTACCGCCGTTGATGATATTCTCTTCCGGTAATTCTAAAGACAATAAAGTACCGCCCAATCTTCCTCCACTTACTTCGAAACCGAGAATCGGACCTTGCAGCCAATTCCAGAAAAGATGAAGAGCGATGGCAAACCATAAATTACGCGTATATATATAGGTAGAACCTATTAAAATTCCCGCCAACAATATATTCAGAAAAGCAATCAGAGAAAAGTTGGGATTAAAAATATGCATCAAGGAAAACAATGCAGAAGAAAGAAACAATGCCACAAAGCGATTGGCACCTGCAGTCAGTAAATGCCCCAGAACAAAACCACGAAAAGCAATCTCTTCTGTAAGGGCAACCAGCAACATTAATATCCAGGACAACAGCAATTCGTACGCGCTAAAGTGCACGGCAGCAATTTCAACCTCTCCCATCGCATATAATATTCCAAATCCGACAGCATAGATTGCCAGGACAACGAATGTACCCCAGAAGATGTCTTTAGTACGCCCTTTCAGGGATAATCCCAAATCCGCAATCGGAAGGTGATCCCAATTCTTCAGCAGAGTCCAAGCCGCCAAAAAACTCCCGGCCAGAAAAGTACTCTGCATCACAACTTCTTCCAAAATTCCACTTATCTTAAAAAAAGAGATCGGTTTTATGCAAACAGCTGCCAACATTCCGGTAAATCCCAGCATCAAAAGTATATAAACGATAATCTTTGCTGCAACAACCAGATAAGTGACGAGTTTTGACGGTTCCTTTACAGTATTTGCATCTTCATTCATTGATTCCATATCCTCCGTTTCTTTATGTTAATACCCCGGCAAAAATACCTATAAAATTAAAAATAGAAAGCTATTTGCTGTAAAAACCGTATATTTGTCTAAACATATATGTAACAGCCATGAAGATAAAACGAATATTCGCCACTATAATGCTGGCTGCATGTACTTATGTAGCAGTTGCACAAAATACAGGCAACCCAGCCAATAACAAAACATTTTTCGTTGCCAAACCCGGTACTTTAGTATCCATGCTCACAGAAGATGAAGCCAACAGCATCACTCATCTTACATTGACCGGAAAACTGAACGCTATTGATTTCAAACATCTGCGGGATGAATTCAAAAATTTGCAGGTACTGGATATCTCCAATGCGTCAATCAGTACTTATGCCGGGAAAAGCGGCACTTTTCCTGACCGTTTCTATATATATCCACCAAATTGTGTACCTGCTTATGCATTCTGCCAGCAAACCAATGACAGTACCTTTACCGGAAAATCAACGCTCCGGAAAATTATTCTTTCAGAGAAAATCAAGAACATAGAAGATGCTGCATTCAAGGGGTGTACGAATCTGCAAGTATGCCAATTACGAAAAAAGACTGCTCCCAATCTGATGTCTGAAGCTTTGGCAGATAGTATTACGGCCATTTTTGTACCTCTGGGTAGCAGTGACTCTTACCGTGGCAAGAAACATTGGGATACCTTTGCCGTGATAGAAGGCGAACCTGTAGAAGTATCTGTACAGATAGGGTTGATGGGAAGCCTTGCCAGTGAATTGGTAGAAGCCGGTTTGCAGCCTAAGGATGTAAACTTCCTGACTGTGGAAGGTAAACTGGATGAAGCTGATTTTATCCTGATCCGGGATTATATGCCTAATCTCGTTGCTGCAGATCTTAGTAAATGTAGCGCCACAGCTATTCCCGAATATACATTCACCCAGAAGAAATACTTACTGCGTATTCAGCTTCCCAAAGGTTTGAAAAGTATCGGTCAACGTGCTTTCAGCGGCTGCGGACGTTTATGTGGTACATTGGAATTACCTGCCGGAGTGACGGCTATTGAATACGGCGCATTTATGGGATGTGATAACCTACGTTATGTAGTAGCTACAGGGAACAAGATTACGACTTTAGGAGACAACCTGTTTGGAGAAGGAAAGAACAAATTGATTTATAAGTAAGTATGGGGAAAGTGAATGGGGAAAAGATATGATAGGACTATTATACAATTCTGCCCCAAGTTGGGGCAGAGTCACGGTGTTCAGCATGAAAGCAGGTCGTAGCTTTAAAGGCTCTGCAAACTTACATGATAGGTTTTACGATTTCTATTTTAAGTCCCAGTGCATCAATAATACGAAAAAACAAACCAACCCCCGGCTCTATAACTCCTTTTTCTATTCTTGATATATAGGTCTTATTAGTTCCTACTTTTTCAGCCAGTTCGGATTGTGTCATTTTTTCTTGCTTTCGTGCATCACTAATTATTTGCCCTACACAGTAAGAATATGCTTCTTTGCGAAACTCTTCTCTTTCAGGTGAACCAACTTTGCCATATAATTTATCTAATACGGCATCCATACTTCCAATCTTAGGGTTTGCTTGCATAATATTCATTTTTAAGTTTTAATGCTTTTTCAATTTCGTTATCAGGCGTTTTCTGTGTCTTTTTCTGAAATCCATTGAACAACATAACTATATTGCCATCATCAAAAATGAAGAAAGCCCGATAAATATTTCCATTATGGCTTGCTCTCAACTCGTAAACACCTTCACGAATTAACTTCACGAAGTTTTTATTAAGCCGTTCTTGTGTTTTAAGCATATCGAGCACATAAGAGACTTTTTTCCTTGCACCGTCATCTAATGACTCAAAGAAATCTATGAAGTAATTCTCATAGTATAATATTTTCTCATGATGCAAATATAGACAAAGTTTACATATATAACAACTGTTTTAGTCTTTTTTCTCAATCCCTATAAGAAGGACTAATCACTTAAAAAAATATCGCCTTACAATAACTGAATATTGTAAGGCGATATTTTTATTCAAAGAGCAGATATTTACTGTGCGTACATCTTAGCTCTCAGCTCCTTGATATGATCCGAAGTAATATATTCATCATATTCCATCATCTTATCAATAATACCGTTCGGAGTCAGTTCGATGATACGGTTGGCAACCGTTTGGATAAACTCATGGTCATGTGAGGAGAACAGGATATTACCTCTATAAGTTTTCAGGTTATTATTGAATGCCTGGATAGATTCCAAGTCAAGGTGATTGGTAGGAGTATCCAGAATCAGACAGTTGGCATTGCGCAACTGCATACGGGCAATCATACAACGCATCTTTTCACCTCCCGATAACACACTTGCTTTTTTCAATACCTCTTCACCGGAGAACAGCATACGTCCCAGGAAGCTCTTCATATACACTTCATTACCCTCGCCAAACTGGCTCAACCAGTCCACCAAGTTCAGGTCCGTATTGAAATATTTAGTATTATCCAACGGCAGGTATGCAGTAGTAATAGTGACGCCCCAGTTGAAAGTTCCGGCATCCGGTTTCGCTTCTTCATTGATAATTTCGAAGAATGAAGTCATGGCACGGGGATCACGGGAAAGGAATACAATCTTGTCTCCCTTCTCAACGTTGAAATTAACATCACGGAAAAGTATTGTACCATCTTCCAGTGTCTTAGTCAGTCCGGAAACCTCCAGTATCTGATTACCCGGTTCACGCTCGGGAGTAAAGATAATACCCGGATATTTACGTGAAGAAGGTTTGATTTCTTCTACATTCAGTTTTTCCAACATCTTCTTACGGCTGGTAGTCTGCTTGCTCTTTGCCACATTGGCACTAAAGCGGCGGATAAACTCTTCCAGTTCTTTCTTCTTCTCCTCTGCCTTAGCCTTCTGGTTCTGTTGCTGACGCAAAGCCAACTGACTTGATTCATACCAGAAACTATAGTTACCGGCAAAGAGATTGATCTTACCATAATCGATATCGACCGTATGCGTACAAACAGAATCGAGGAAGTGACGGTCGTGACTTACAACCAACACCGTATGTTCAAAGTTAGCCAAATAATCTTCCAGCCACATCACTGTCTCCATATCGAGGTCATTGGTAGGCTCATCCAGCAACAAGTTATCCGGATTACCGAAAAGTGCCTGTGCCAGCATGACACGTACTTTCTCCTTACCACTCAAATCACCCATCAACAAATAATGCTTATCTTCCTTAATGCCCAGGCCACTCAGCAAAGCGGCAGCATCACTTTCCGCATTCCAACCATCCAGTTCCGCAAATTTCTCTTCCAATTCAGAAACTTTCAAGCCATCTTCATCCGTGAAATCTTCTTTGGCATAAAGCACTTCACGTTGCTTCATGATATCCCACAAAACGGTATGCCCCATCATTACGGTATCCATTACCGTAAGCGCATCCCACTTGAAGTGGTCCTGACTTAAAACGGAGAGGCGTTCGCCCGGACCCAACATAATAGAACCGGTTGTAGGATCCAAGTCACCGGATATGGCACGCAGGAAAGTAGATTTTCCGGCACCGTTAGCACCGATAATACCATAACAGTTACCACTTGTAAACTTCAGGTTTACATCATTAAACAACACCCTTTTTCCAAACTGTACGGAAACGTTCGAGACTGTAATCATTGATCTATTTTCTTATTTAGCGATTTACAATTTATTACCTAATACCTATTACTCTGTATTTTGCGGGTGCAAAGATAGACATTTTTCTATGAATACTCGTAGAAATGCGCTGTCAATCTGACATAAAAGTATTACCTTTGCGGCGTTTTAGACAAAAGCTGCCTATTTGGCAAAGTTTTTGTTGGTACAGCGATATACTAACTTAAACCCTTGACAGCAATGAAAACAAATCCTTTTTACAAGAATAATAAGAATAGAAATATGGACCCGAAAGAAAAAGAAAACATCAACGAAGAAGAGTTAATGTCCGAAGCTGCCCAGAAGGAAGCTGCGGAAAATGAAGAATCCCAAACGGAAGATGTACAGGACGAAACTGTCCTGACAGAAGAGGAAAAGCTTGCCAAAGAGCTGGAAGAAGCAAACAAAGTAATAGAGGACCAGAAAGATAAGTATCTGCGCCTTTCTGCCGAGTTTGACAACTACCGTAAACGCACGATGAAAGAAAAAGCTGAGCTGATCCTGAACGGTGGCGAAAAGACCATCAGCAGTATACTTCCAATCGTGGATGACTTTGAACGCGCTCTGAAAAACATGGAAACTGCCACCGATGTAGCAGCCGTGAAGGAAGGAGTGGAATTGATTTATAACAAGTTCATGTCTGTATTGGCACAGGACGGCGTAAAAGTAATCGAGACTAAAGAACAACCTCTCGACACTGATTACCACGAAGCAGTCGCCGTCATTCCCGCACCGGATAAAGCTTTGAAGGGCAAGATTCTAGACTGTGTACAGACCGGATACATGCTAAACGACAAAGTAATCCGCCATGCCAAAGTGGTGGTAGGAGAATAACATAATATATATGGAAAAAAGAGATTACTACGAAGTACTGGAAGTCGAAAAGACAGCAACGGTAGAGGAAATAAAGAAAGCCTATCGCAAAAAAGCCATTCAATATCATCCTGACAAGAATCCGGGTGACAAAGTGGCGGAAGAAAAGTTCAAAGAAGCGGCAGAAGCATACGACGTACTAAGCAATGCGGACAAGCGTGCCCGTTATGATCAATTCGGTCATGCAGGAATGAGTGGTGCTGCCGGAAACGGTGGTCCGTTCGGTGGCTTCAGTGGCGGCATGTCTATGGATGATATCTTCTCTATGTTCGGAGATATCTTTGGTGGACATAGCGGTGGCTTCGGAGGAGGTTTCAGCGGTTTCGGAGGAGGATTCGGAGGTGGAAGTTCGCAACGTGCGCGTTTTCGCGGTTCGGACTTGCGCGTAAAGGTCAAACTGAACCTGAAAGAAATTTCTACCGGTGTAGAAAAGAAATTCAAACTGAAAAAATATGTTCCATGCGACCATTGTCATGGTTCGGGTGCTGAAGGTGACGGCGGTTCGGAAACTTGTCCGACCTGTAAAGGTAGCGGATCGGTGATTCGCAACCAGCAGACAATCCTCGGTACGATGCAGACCCGTACTACCTGCCCTACTTGTGGTGGCGAAGGAAAAATCATCAAGAACAAATGTAAGGTATGTGCCGGAGAAGGTATCGTCTACGGTGAAGAAGTAGTAAGCGTGAATATACCTAAAGGTGTAATGGAGGGTATGCAGCTTTCTATGAGCGGTAAAGGAAATGCCGGTAAGCACAATGGTGTTCCGGGTGACCTGTTGATTCTTGTAGAGGAAGAACAGGATAAAGAACTGATCCGCGACGAAAACGACTTGATTTACAACCTGCTTCTCAGCTTCCCGACAGCTGCTTTAGGTGGCGCGGTAGAAATACCCACCATCGACGGCAAGGTGAAAGTGAAGATTGAGTCGGGCACCCAACCGGGTAAAGTACTCCGGCTTCGCGGAAAAGGACTGCCAAGTGTGAACGGATACGGTACGGGAGATTTATTAGTAAATGTTAGCGTATATGTACCGGAAGCTCTTAACAAAGATGAGAAAAAAGCACTCGAAGAAATGGAAGGCTCAGACAATTTTAAACCGAATACTTCTATTAAAGAAAAGATTTTCAAGAAGTTCAAGAGTTTATTTGACTAAGCCGACTTTAAACTGAAAATAGATTTTTAGCAGTATCAGTTAAAGAATGAGCATAAACTCTAACTGATACTGTTTTTTTATAATTGAAAGACTCTTTGAGTTATAAAAGAAAAAACGTCAAAACTAATTGCAGCTATCTGTTCATATAGATAGTTTTACTATCTTTGCCATCCCCTATTCTATGAGTAGAAAGGGGAGCATGATGATAATTGATAATAACTGATGAAACTTAAAACAATTTTGCTGACTACAGTGGCTACAGGCGCTTTCATGTGTGAGCCTGTCATAGTGCATGCTGTAAATTCTACGCCCGATTCTATGGGATGGTTCCGAAAGAAAAAGAAAAGTGAACCTAACGACAGTGTTAAATCAAAAAACGAGTACGAGAAACTGACCGGAGACGGTAGCACCATTCGCCGTGGTATGTTCAATGTGTACCAGAAAAAGAACGATTACTATTTTGAGGTACCGATGAACCTGCTGGGCAAAGACATGCTGGTAGTGAACAAGCTCCAACGTGTCCCTTCCGAACTGAATGAGGCCGGAGTAAACCGCGGCACCAATTATGAAAACCAGATGGTGCGCTTCGAACTGGATAAGGCAACAAACAAGTTGCTGATTCGTCAAAGCCGCCCTCTTCCCCTCGCTCCTGCCGAAGATGCCATCAGCCAGTCGGTACGTGATAATTATATTTCTCCATTGATAGCCGGCTTCAAGATCGAGGCATTCAACAATGACTCTACCACCATGGTCATCAAAGTGAATGATATTTATGATGGTACAGAGACAAGCATCAATAATGTATTTACCAATATAAATCTGGGAACCTCTTCCATCAAGAATCTGTCACGCATTCTCTCAATCAAGTCATTCGAGAATAATGTGGTGGCTACGTCCGAACTGACCACGAAAGTGACCGAAGGAACGACTTCCATCTATGTAACTGTCGAAGTAAGTTCGTCACTGATGTTACTGCCGGAAACACCGATGACCGGCCGCCTGGATAATGCCCGCGTAGGCTACTTCACCAATCCTTTGCTTAGTTATAGCGACGGACAACAACGGGTTAGCAAACAACAGTTCATCACTCGCTGGCGCCTGGAACCAAAACCGGAAGATCGCGAGCGCTATCTGCGTGGTGAGTTGGTGGAACCGGCTAAACCGATTGTATTCTACATAGAGAATTCCACACCGTATCGTTGGCGCAAATATATCAAACAAGGTATCGAAGACTGGCAGGTTGCTTTTGAACGTGCCGGTTTCAAGAACGCCATCATCGCCAAAGATATTACGGACAGCATGACGGTAGACATGGACGACGTGAACTATTCCGTACTGACCTATGCAGCCTCAACCAAGGCAAATGCTATGGGTCCTTCTATTCTGGACCCCCGTTCAGGAGAAATTCTGGAAGCGGACATCATGTGGTGGCACAATGTGCTGAATATGCTTCAGGAATGGATTACCGTACAGACAGGTACTGTACGCCCGGAAGCACGCGGCATTAAGTTATCCGATGAACTGATGGGTGACGCCATGCGTTTTGTGGCCTGCCATGAAGTAGGCCACTCTTTAGGATTGCGTCATAACATGATGGGGTCATGGGCATTTCCCACGGACTCACTCCGTTCCAAGTCATTTACCGACCGGATGAACTCTACCTCTTCTTCCATCATGGATTATGCCCGTTTCAACTACGTAGCACAACCCGGTGACGGAATAACTGCACTCTCACCGCATATCGGTCCTTACGATCTTTTTGCCATCGAATACGGTTATCGCTGGTATGGTAAGGAAACTCCGGAGGAAGAAAAGGATTTGCTTTATGATTTCCTGAGCCGCCATACAGACCGTCTTTATAAATACAGTGAGGCGCAGGATGTACGTGATGCCGTAGATCCCCGTGCACAGAATGAAGACCTGGGCGATGATGCCGTACGTTCTTCCCAGTATGGCATTGCAAACCTGAAACGGATTGTTCCCGAAATTATCAAATGGACAACTACTGGGGAGAAGGGACAAACGTATGAAGAAGCTTCACGTCTATATTATGCAGTGATCAACCAATGGAATAATTATCTGTACCATGTACTTGCCAACATAGGGGGTATATATATGGAAAATACAGTGGTAGGTGACGGTCAGAAAACTTACACTTTTGTAGAGAAGGAGAAGCAGCAGGCCGCTTTGAAATTCTTACTTGATGAAGTATTGACTTACCCGAAGTGGTTATTCGACGCAGAAGTGGGTGAATATACCTATTTGCTTCGCAACACTCCGCTGGGCATAGTAGAAAATGCACCGACACAAGTATTGAAGAATGCCCAATCTTATATTCTTTGGGACCTCTTATCCAATAACCGCCTGGTACGTATGCTCGAAAACGAAGCAGTGAATGGCAAAAAGGCTTTCACAGCCGTAGAGTTGATGGACGGTTTACACCGCAGTATCTTCGCAACCACGGAGCGAGGCGCACTACCTGATGTCATGACACGTGCCTTACAGAAAAACTTTGTAGATGCCTTGATTACAGCTGCTGCCGAAAGCGAAGGAGTCAAAATCAACAAAAAATTAATGGATAACCACTTCCTGCTGGATAACCAAATCCCCCTTTGCAGTTGTGACGAGCATGCTCATCGTACATTGGATTCAGATCGTATGGGTGCCCGCCGTGAATTGAATTTTTACGGTTCCCAGCTAAATCGCATCTCAGATGCCATTTCCGTGAAACGAGGAGAATTGCTCCGCATCAAGGATTTACTCCAGAGTCGTCTGGGAACATCGGATGTGGCAACCAAATATCATTATAAAGATATGATTCTTCGTATCAACACAGCATTGGGACTTTAAAACCAGTTTTCAATTTAAGTATTAATTTTATTATTTTAACGGATGAAAAGACGCTTATCTGTCGTGTTCCTATTCCTGATAGGAACACTCACTTACGCCCTTGCCGCAGAGCGACAAGTAGAGGGTGTAGTAATTTCTTCTGAGGATAAATTGCCTCTCATAGGTGCTTCTGTCTATGTGACGGCTGAGGATCTGAAGAAAAACGGGAACAATCAATCGACTATTGGTGTCATTACGGATATCGACGGTAAATTCTCTATTTCAATTCCGGATGGCATTACCCGGTTTTATTGTAGCTACGTTGGCTATGATGTAGTGGAAATAAAACTCATTCCGGGCAAAAAACAATATGATATCACTCTTCAACCTTCTGCTCATATGCTTGATGCGGTAGTTGTAACGGGATACCAGACTGTGGAACGCCGTAAACTGACGGCTGCCGTGTCAAAAATCGATATCTCGGACCAGATGGTAGGTGCAGCCAAGAGCATAGACCAGGCATTGACCGGACAAATTGCCGGACTTTCCGTAAGCAATATATCCGGTGCCCCGGGCGCTCCTGCTAAAATCCGTATCCGCGGTACCTCTTCGCTGAACGGTACACAAGACCCTTTATGGGTATTGGACGGCATTCCATTGGAAGGAACGAACATTCCCAGTATGGAAGTACTGAAAGATATCGATAACGTAGGACAAACCGCCATTGCCGGCCTGAATCCTGCCGATATCGATAATATCACCGTTTTGAAAGATGCTGCCGCAACTGCCATCTATGGTGCCCGCGCAGCTAACGGTGTGATTGTGATTACCACAAAGAAAGGTAAAGTCGGAAAACCGGTTATTAACTTCTCTTCCAAGCTAACATATTCTCCTAAGTTGAATATAGACCGCTTGAATCTATTGAATTCAGAAGAGAAAGTAGGTCTGGAACTTGACTTGCTGGAATCCGGCTATCCTTACAGAGAAACCAAAGGTGAGGTATATCGCATTATCTCCGGATTGGGAGAACTACAGAACTTCAAAGACGGAGGTTGGAACGCTTTGTCCTCCAATGCTCAAGGTGCAATCAATAGACTAAAGGCAACTAACACAGACTGGAGTGATATCCTCTTCCGTGATGCATTTACACAGGAGTATAACTTGTCTCTTTCCGGTGGTAGCGAAAAGGCAACTTATTACACTTCTTTCGGATATATGAAGGAAAACGGTAATATTCCCAATGTCTCTGCCGAACGTTTGAATTTAGTGATGAAGACCAGCTATAAGGTGAACAGCATATTGAAAGTCGGTGCTTCCATGTTTGCCAACCGCCGTAAGAACTCTACTTATTTGCCGGATGACCGGGGACTGACGAACCCGATCTATTATTCACGTCTGGCAAATCCTTATTTCACTCCTTATGATGCCAATGGCAACTATAATTACGATGTGGATGTAGAAGATGATACGGATATGGATTTTGGTCTTAACCTCTTCGAAGAACGGAAAAATACGAGTAACGAAACTACCATTAACGGCCTTTCATCCATCTTCGACGCTGAACTGCGATTTGACGACCGTTTTAAAATTACCACCCAACTCGGTTTGCAACTGGATAAAACTTCTATCGAAAAAATCGCTGAAGAAGAAAGTTATGTGATGCGTACAGAGAAGAAGAATCATCGTAATAATGGCGTAACTTACCTGCCGGAAGGAGGATTCCATAAGGCTAACGAAAACTCACTGTCCCAGCTCACTTGGAAAGCGATGGGAGAATACCGCGATACCTACAATGACATCCATGAATTTGAAATAATGGTGGGAACAGAAATCCGCAAGACATGGGAGGAAAAGCTGTATAGCGCCGGTTATGGATTTGACCGGAAGACGCTGACAACAAAGCCGATCATCTTCCCGGAAGAAAGCCAGGCCTTCAAGTTACACGAGAAAGCTCATGTGGAGAATGCATACGTATCTGCTTTCTCAACCCTGTCTTACTCTTTGCTGAACCGCTATACATTGGGCGGAAGTATCCGTTTTGACGGTTCCGACCTTTTCGGTGTAGACAAGAAATACCGTTATCTGCCACTATATTCAGTCAGTGGTTTGTGGCGTATCTCTCAGGAACCTTTTATGGCGAATGCCAAATGGATAGACAATCTGGTAGTCCGTGCATCCTACGGTTTGCAAGGAAACATTGACAAGAACACCTCTCCTTACCTTCTGGGTAACTACAGAATTGAAAATATCCTGCCGGGAGGGTCGGAAGATATGATTGATGTTTTCGGTGCACCGAACAAAAAACTGCGTTGGGAGAAAACCCATTCAGTAAACGCCGGATTCGACTTTGCAGTATTGAATCAGGCTATCAATCTGAGCGTAGACTATTATTATCGTAAGGGCGTAGACTTGATTGGAACCCAAATGCTCCCACTGGAAACAGGTTTTGAAATGTTGACCGTCAACTGGGCCAGTATGCAGAACCAGGGTGTTGAGGTTGCCCTTAGCACACGCAATATCCACACCAAGAATTTCATGTGGACCACCAACTTCAACTTCGCATATAACAACAATAAAATACTGAAAGAAGCATTGCGCGAAGATGCCTTGGAACCGGGACGCGAAGGGTATCCTGTAGGAGCCTTGTTTGCCCTGAAAACAGCCGGATTGGATGAAGAAGGTTATCCGATGTTTGAGGGTAAAGACGGAAAAGCCGTATCGGCCATGGAATTCTTCAAATTGCAGGAATGGGGATTCGGAGCAACTGACCTGACAGCCCGCGAACGCCGTGAACTTTACACTTATATAGGTACAGCCGACTGCCCTTATACCGGTGGTTTCAATAATACTTTCACATACAAAGCATTTGAACTGGGTGTCAACTTCAGCTTCGACTTCGGTGGAAAGGTGCGCAGCCAACCCACCTACTCTATCGTTGACTTTGATAAAGGACGTAATACGAACCGCGATATCCTGAACCGATGGACTCCGGAAAACACGGAAACAATCTTCCCTGTTCTGCTGAGCCAAAATGAACGTCTGGACGAATACATGTGGTATTCAAACCAGAATGAAATATACCGTAACCTGGATATCTGGATCAGAGACCTAAACTACGTGCGACTGCAAAACATCCGTTTAGGGTATACATTGCCCACTAATTTTAGCCGCAAATTGGGTATGACTTCCGCTACAATTGCCATCGAAGGACGTAACTTATTAGTATTCGGTTCAAGTTACAAGAATTATCTTGATCCGGAAACGATGTCCAACGCGTATGCAACCCCGGCTCCGAAGTCTGTTACCCTAAGCCTGAACCTGAATTTTTAATTTTATAGAGAGTTAAAACAATGAGAAAGATATATATAATGTTATTGATGAGCAGCGTAGTATTACTGACTGCTTGTGATATGCTTGACATTCAACCTACGGGAAAGGTGATCCCCCAGACTTTAGCTGAGTACAGAGCGCTGATTGCCACAGCTTATAAGACCGTTCCCGATGCCAGAGGACTCGCCTGTTTTCGTTCGGATGAACTGTATGTGAAAGACGATAGTTGGGAACAGGATCGTTACGGAAAAATCGAGTGCTGGGATGACTTCAGCGCACCGGGACAAACCACTGCTTTTGAGTGGAAGAACTTCTATAGCATCATGTTCACTGTCAACTATACCATAGAAGAGCGGGAATCCATCAACGAAGGGAGCGAAGAGGACATCAACCAATTGATTGGTGAATGTTATCTGCTCCGTGCTTACATGCATTTTCTGTTGGTGAATCTTTACGGACAGCCCTATACCCGTCCGGGAGCATTAGAGACGACAGCTGTGCCGCTTAAGCTGAATAGCGATATCAATGAAATCCTGAAGAAGAATACCGTTGCACAGATTTATGAAGCGGTCATTGCAGACATCAACGAAGCTGAAAAACTGATTAATAAAGAATCTTGGGAACAGAAATTTTCTTATCGTTTCACAACCTTATCTGTAAAAGCCCTCCGTGCCCGTGTATATTTATATATGGGACAATGGGACAATGCATATCAGGCAGCCGAAGCAATACTTGCTGAAAAGAATACATTGGAAGATTTCAATGCAGAAACTTATACCCTGCCCAACAACTATCAGTCTGTAGAAAATATTACTGCATTAGAGCGCGGTATGTCTTCCAACTACACACAGGCTGCTGTTCTATCAGAAGCTTTAGCTTCTTTATACAAAGAAGGCGATTTACGTCTGGACGCTTATTTCAAAGCTGCCGACAAGAATGGTTATCGCTTCAGCCAAAAAAGCGGAAAAGATGATTTCCGTTGTTCTTTCCGGGTGGGAGAAATGTACCTGAATTCGGCAGAAGCAGCAGCCCAATCGGATCAATTGCCTCAGGCACGCACCCGATTGCTGGAGTTAATGCAGAAGCGCTATACACCGGAAGCATATACAGTAAAAGCAACTGCCGTGAACGCAATGAACAAGGAAGCCCTGATACAGGAGATTCTGGATGAACGTGCTCGTGAATTAGCTTTTGAAGGACATCGCTGGTTCGACTTACGCCGTACCACCCGCCCTCGTATTGAGAAAGTGCTCAAGGGAGGAACCTATGTATTGGAACAGGATGATTCGCGTTATACAATTCAAATTCCAAGAGAAGCGATAGCCGCTAATCCGGAGTTGTCGAACTGATAAATAAGTAGAATTGATAAATAAGAAAACCTCCTTTCTCATCCTGTTATGGTAATTGAGAAAGGAGGTTTTTATTGTGAGTTATCTATCCTTTTAAAGCGTATCTTCAATAGCCTTTTTGATAATTGGTTCCATTATATCATACCCTTCACTTGTCGGATGTACTCCATCTTTCGTATATTGAGGATTTAATGCTCCGTTTTCATCCAACACCATCGCCTGGTAATAATCCACATAAGGAATCTTGTTTGCTTTTGCATACGCTGCTACACGGGCATTTAATGATTGAATTTTCTGAGGAACGTCTTTTATTTCCGGTCTCCATTTAAAGGTTGCTGCCGGTAGCACAGAAGTTAAAATCACTTTTATCTTATTTGCTTTAGCCAACTCTACCATAGAAATAATATTTCCAAATGTATACTCTTCATTGTAGGGACCTACATTTTCAGCAACATCATTAGTTCCGGCATTTATGACTACTAAAGCCGGAGAAAGATTAATAACATCCTCACGGAAACGCAATAAGAATTGATAAGAGGTTTGTCCACCGATGCCACGACCTATATAGCCATTTGTTTTAAAGAAATCCGGATGAGTTCTCACCCACCCTTCCGTAATGGAATTCCCCATGAAGACAACTCTTTTCTCTTTCTTTACGGGCTTTGGAAGTGCAGCGTTTTCTTTTGCATAACGAGCTAAATTGGCAAAATTGTTCTTTTGAGCATATGCCTCACTGATTGATAATCCTCCCAGAATAGTAATTAACAACAAACATTGTTTTAATCTTTTCATTTTCATACTTAGATATTAATTATTAGGATATGCAAAGATAAAAAGATTCCTGCAAAGAAATTGTTTCTTTCACCACTTTACTTCCATTTCTTCACAGCCTTTTTATCTACTGCCATAGCCTCAATCAAGCTCAAAGCAAATCCACCACTACGTGCCATCTTTACAGATATTTTAGTTTTATTGGTTACAATACCTTTCTTTATCTGATAGGCAGTAGGATTCTTTTCATAATCAGCATCTTTGCCATCAGCATACAGCGTTGCTACATACTCTTTTCCCGGTTCCAGAAAGTCGAGGGTAAAAGTAGAGACACGGGCATTTTCATCCGTAATGCCACCCACAAACCAGTTGCCTGTACCCTTAGCTTTACGAGCTACGGTTATATAATCGCCCGGTTCAGCTTCAAGATATTTACTGTCATCCCAATCAACAGCAACATCTTTAATGAATTGGAAAGCATCCAAATGACGTTCGTAACTTTCCGGCAGGTCAGCCGCCATCTGCAACGGACTGTAAAGAGTGACATACAAAGCCAGTTGCTTAGCCAGAGTCGTATGAATCTGACCATGATTCTCACGATTCAGGAATGTCAGGCAGATATCAAAAATACCGGGAGTATAATCCATCGGGCCACCTATTAGACGGGTAAAAGGAAGCAATGTAGTATGAAAGGGTTTATTCCCATCATAAGGTTCAAACTCAGTACCACGAGCAGATTCATTACCTATCAGATTCGGATAAGTACGGCACAAGCCGGTAGGACGTACTGCCTCATGGGCATTTACACAGATTTTATACTCAGCAGCTTTCTTCACTGCATATAGATAATGATTATTCATCCATTGCCCGTAATGATGCTCACCACGAGGAATGATATCACCAACATATCCACTTTTCACGGAATTATAGCCATGATCTGCCATAAATTGATAAGCTTTATCCAGATGACGTTCATAGTTACGGACGGAAGCCGACGTTTCATGATGCATCATCAATCTTACTCCTTTATTCCGGGCATAATCATTCAGCATTTTTACATCAAAATCAGGATAAGGAGTAACAAAGTCAAAGACAAAATCCCTGGAACTTCCTCCCCAACTTTCCCAACCTTCATTCCAACCTTCCACCAAGACCTGATCCATGCCATGTTCGGCTGCAAAATCGATATATCTTTTCACATTCTCATTATTGGCAGCATGACGGCCGTTTGGCTTGATCTTCGTATAATCGTTTTCACCGAATCTCATAGCAAGCAACTCATCTGTATAGCTCCATGACTTCATGCCTGTAATCATCTCCCACCAGACACCGATATACTTCACCGGTTTAATCCAAGAGACATCCTTATAAGCACAAGGTTCATTTAGATTCAAAGTCAGTTTTGAAGCCAGAATATCCCGTGCATCATCACTGACTATAATAGTACGCCAAGGAGTTTTAGAAGGAGCTTGCATATAAGCTTTGTTACCCAAGACATCAGGTGTCAACCAAGACTCAAATATCAGATTATTATCGTCCAAGTTAAGGTGCATACAGGAGTAATCGACCAAAGCGGCTTCATGCAAATTGATATAGATGCCATCATCCGTCTTCATCTGTAAGGAGGTTTGAACCCCTGTAGGAGAAAATACGAATTGTGAAGCATTTACCGTTACGGCACTTTCCATTAAACCCCGTATTTCCGATAATTTAGACTCAGTATAGTCATACTCCTGTGTATCATAGTCACCCGGTATCCAAAAGGCAAGATGATCGCCAGTCATGGCAAACTGGGTATGTTCTTCTTTCACTATAAAATAGTTCAGATTCCTTTGCAATGGGAATTCATACCGGAATCCCAAACCATCATTGTAAAGCCGGAAACGAATAATCATATTACGATTCTGAGCTTTCTGTTCCAGAGTCACAGCCAGTTCATTATAGTGATTACGAATCTGCGCAACTTCTCCCCACACCGGTTTCCAGGTTTCATCAAAAGTTGAAGTCTCAGTACCGGTTAATGTAAAATTACTCATCAGTCCGGGATCATCTTTCAATTCCAAGCCCAATTTTGAAGGCTTCACTACAGCCTTGCCTTTATAGAAAAGCTGATATACCGGTTCTCCCTGCGCATTTACAGTAAAATCTAAATGAAGATTTCCATTCGGTGAAGTAATACTTTCAGCCATCATTGCTCCACACACCCATACAAACAATAAGAAACTAAAAAAACTTTTTGATACAAAACTCATGCTATTCATAGATTTAAAGTAAAATGATTCACTACTTTGCCATAATAGAAATTTTATCTATCACCTCTCCATTCATATTCTTCACTTCCATATTCAGTTGATTCCCTTCTATTACTCCTTTAAGTACTGTATTTGAGGAATTATCAATAACCGGAAAGTGAACTTTATCAGTCGGCTTATTATTAAAATACTGATGCAGATGCCCACTCAACATAACATCCACCTGTGCATCATTCAGAATAGGGACAAACTTTTCCAAAACTTCTCCTTGTCCATGCCACAAGTCCTGATCAGGCAGGGGAGGCATATGGGCGATGACCACTTTGAATTTCGCATCCAAAAAATCAGGAGATTTCACAATTTCAGAAAGCCATTTGGCTTGTTCAGTACGGTAATTATCATAGTCTGTAATGCCGTGATACTCTATATCAGAATCGGGCTTATCCTCACCTGTATCCAGAAAAATGAAACAAACCGGACCTTGTCTCAACAAGAAATACAAGTGCGGTTCCTTAGGGGAGAAATAGTGCTGAAAAGAAGCAGCAAACAAACCACGGGTTTCATGGTTTCCACGGGCGTAATACATAGGCTTATGAGTAGCAAACAAATCTACGGTAACATCCATAAAGCCCTTGAACAGGTCTTCTTCATCCATCAGCCAATTCATCATATCACCATTATAGATGATCATATCCGTCTCTTTAAAACCGGCATTGTTCAGCAGTTTCGGAATATAATCCGTATTACCATGAATATCATTCAACATAACAAATGAGGTTGCCGGCTTATTACGATCATTTGTCGTAAATTTCAATGAACGCTTGTCATAAATACTGGGAGCTGCAACATTGCCATAAACGATTTCTTCTCCTTTACGTTCCAGAACCTCCTGGGAGTAAATACGATAGCGATAGCTGGTACCAGGTTTAAGACCGGTGATACGAACTGCATGCAATTCCGAAACATTCTTCACCCCATTCGTAGAATCAAAAAACCTGGAACGTTCAAAGCGGTAATAGCTTGTACCATCATCGGGTGCCACTTCCACCCAACCAACAGAAGCTTTATTAGCCACCCATACAATAGTAGTTTCCGTCTCTTTCAGGTTCTGAAGATACGGGCCATGTTTTATAGCGATTTGTTCCTGGGCAAATCCAGCAAAAGCCAGAAGCATACATACTACGCTGAATAAAAATCTTTTCATCACAATCAATTTTTACCTATATTCATTTTTTATTTTTAGGAGCCAACTTTACCAATACAACGCCATGTGCAGGAACCTTGAAGCTTAGATTATCGCTGGAAGTTCCAAGATATTTATTCTTGTTCCAGATATCGTATACATCATATTCCAATTCCCAGAGTCTGATATCTGCAAAGTGAAGGTGAGATTTGTCTTTTCCAAACTTATACTCAAATGTCCATGGTTGCTCATCACGATTGAAAAAGCATACAGCAGCTTCTCCATTAGACAACTGTTTTACCCAGATTTCATGTTGTTCTATTTTCATGTAACGACGTCCTTGTATACCCAACTTATCCTGATTCACAGCTATCACGTCTTTATTCATCAGAATAGCCTGTGTTTCTTTATCCATGGTCCGCAAATCATTCCCAGCCAACAGTGGAGCCGCCAACATACACCACATGGTAAAATGTGAACGATTCTCTTCGGGGGTGAGTACTCCATTACCTACTTGCAGCATATCAGGATCATTCCAATGTCCCGGACCGGCATAAGGATATAAGTCTGCATTCTTATCAATGATATCCACTACACTACATCCTCCCCAGTGTACCGTACCTTTAAAAGCATTGATAATATCCCCCGTAGTTCTCCACAAATGTCCTACTCCTTTTGCCCATGTCCACGGTTTGCTACTTCCCCACTCACAAATAGAGAATACAATGGGACGGCCACTGGCTTTCAAAGCATCACGCATAGTACGATAAGCTCCCTGAGGACTTTGAGCCTCATCAAAACACCAATCATACTTCAGGAAATCCACTCCCCACTCGGCATAGGTACGGGCATCTTGAAACTGATAGCCACGACTTCCTGGACGTCCGGCACAAGTCAATGACCCTGCGCAAGAATAAATACCAAACTTCAATCCTTTGGAATGTATATAATCTGCCAATGCCTTTATGCCGGAAGGAAAACGCACTGAATCAACCACAATATTCCCATCCGCATCGCGACCCACTTGCCAGCAGTCATCAACGTTCACATAGGTATAGCCTGCATCTCTCATACCATTCGCAACAATCAGATCTGCCATATCCCGTATCTGCTGTTCATTGACATCGCAACTAAAACAGTTCCAGCTATTCCATCCCATAGGAGGAGTCATGGCCAGTGAATCGGCACCATCAGCACGAACAATAATGAACGTACACACAAGAAACAAAAAACACAAAATTCTCTTCTTCATAATACGATCGGTTTTTTATTAAAAAATCATTGTTATATATTTACATTATTCATTATAATATTAGGTCTCATCATCTAATCCAAGAATATTCAATAATGTACTTTTCCCACATCCTGAAGCCCTCATTATAGATGCAAACTCGGAATCTTGTATTTCCATGTTTACATTACACAAAGCATGGGTTTCGATCTCCTGAGTGCGAAAAGTTTTATTTACGTCTACCAGCTTTATCATAACATTATAATTTTAGATTAAGATGAGGGTATTTTCTGCTATTATTTTCCATATGATAGAAAGCAGTCCAGAAATTGCATTTTATCTTTTTCATTTTGCTGTTTGTTACTTATAGATCAATCACATGTATGAATATAAAATCTTTGAATCCTGCTATGGTAGTATCTTCTTAATTATTTTTCCTCTTGCATATCTCCAACCATTAATAGGTTTACCTTTTAAAGTATAAAACATCACAATACCTTCAAGTTCAGGATCACGGAATAAATAGTTATTCTTATATATAGTTCCCTTTTGCATATATTCGTATGTCCCTACAATTTCCATGATAAAGCTCCTAACATGATTCGTTACATTATCTTTCAAAACAACAATCTTGACAGCAAGTGCATAGTCCGTCTTTATGTCCATATCCCACTTCTTATAAGTCAGACTATCAACATTAATATATCTCTTCTTTACAATAATAGGTGCTTCAACAGCCTCAAAACGCCCTTTAGTATTTACTATAGCCATGTCCCAATAAGGATATATCTTTTCTCCCTCTTCTCCACCAGCAAAATTATTTGTTATTTCCGGCACTTGGATATTTTCATACCACTGCTTAGCTGCCAAAATGGTAAATTCGCCATTATTGTCACTCTTCTCAAGGGCCAATATAGGGTTCGTATTCACTAAAAGACCATCTGCACAACTTGATAATAAAGTGCAGATAACTACGTACAATACCAAAGTATATTTCCGTAAGTTTTTCATAGTTTTTTTAATTAAAGTCGAGTTTTATTTCAAAGATGCCACATTAATCACCAACTGGCTATTATCCGTAATATAAGTATTAGTAAACTTTATTTTGTCGTTTAAACGAACCTTAAATTCAACTGTAGCATTTCCTAAAATAGTACCCGCTTTATTATCCAGTAAGATTTCAAAGTTCAGTGTCGATTTATTCACCACTTTAACTAATGCCTGATTACCATTCACTTCCTTCACCTCATATGCCAGGCAAGCCTTTACCAAAGCAGTCAGATTCTTTTCAGCTCCAATCAGAATATCCCCAAATTTCACCACAGAGCGTCCGGCAAATAATGCTTCTTTCACCCCTTCATGGGAACGTTCCTTGGCGAAGATTATAGTCATCGGACCATATTGCTTATCAGTACGATAGGTCTGTTTATACACACCATGAATATCTGTATTACCCATATACGTCAGGTTATACTCCTTACAATAGTTGAAAGCTTTCGGATAATACTCAAAGCCATTCACCAACTCCACACCATGTATTTTCTTCTGCTTAATCAGGTCTTTATGAACCTTATAAATAGTACTCGTGTCATTCGGCCATCCGGGATGATTCCACATGATGAAAGCACCTTGCTCCAAAGCATTATCAATTGCTACCAACGGATCTTCTACATCCAAAGCATTTGCATCCTTCAAAAAAAGAGCATTGATATGTCCCAATGGCTTGGAACGGGTTATTTCAGCACCCGGTATCACGACCAGATTAGAACTCTCCTCTACTGTCTTCGCCCGTCTATAAGACTCATTATGGTCAGCCGTAATGAATTTGTTCGGACGATATTCAATGTGATCCGTTATAGCAATCACATCCAGTCCACGGATAGCGCCCTCCCATACCCGGTTTTCCGGCTTCACATCTCCATCTGAAAAAATGGTATGAGTATGAAAATCACACTTCAAAGTTTTATAACCGTCTACATCAGGGATATAGACATATTCTCCCGAATAAGGCTGTTGTGCCTCCGGAACCTTCACTACATCCAGGCCCTGCAGTTGTGCAGAGACCTGGAAAGTGAAAGTCGATAAAAAAGCTAAGGATAGATATAACTTTTTCATGCTTTTGTTATTTTGCAGATTTTTACTTCGCCGGAGTAATCTTCACCAAAGTGACTCCATGATAAGGTACTTTTGTCTGGAAACTACCATTTACTTCTCCCAGATCTTTCTGTCTCCACAAATCGCGAACCATTGCTTTACCATCAATACCGAGCTGTTTCAAATCAAAATTGAAGTCATACTCACGCATTTGCATAGCTTCAGCATCATCCTGATCCCAAAGAATAAAGTAAGGATCTACATGGAAGAAACCTACTGCATAGGAACCATCATGCAACTTCTTAGACCAGATTTGTCCATTCTCCACTATCCTTTTCTTAGCAGGAGCTACCATCGGGTCCTGGCTAACAGAGATCACTTCATTATTAGTAAGCAGATTCAGCGTAAAATCATCAATATTCGCCATATCACAACCTATCAGCAAAGGAGCAGAAAGAAGACACCATAAAGAAATATGAGAATATTGTTCATCTGCGGTCAGGTAAGAATCATGCACTTTAGTACCCCAGGCTTGTCCCAATCTGCCAACTACCAACATATCAGGATCACTATTCCGTCCCGGAGCTGTAGATTCAGCACACACGTCCTGGAAAGTACCGATAGCTGTTACTACATTCCATTCATCCGTAATATCACGGGTAGTACGCCATTGATTACCACCGGCTTCCACAGCCCAATTCCATACGTTGGGAGCTCCGTAACCTACACAATAAACGATGTCACGATTTACTTTATCCAATGCTTTACGCATCACGATATACGGTTCCTGAATCGTTTTCTCTTCAGAATCCTTTTCTATTTCCAAATAACCGCAATAGTCATATTTCAGGTAATCTACCCCCCAACCGGCCCAGGTTTTAGCATCAATTTCTTCATGCTGATAACTGCCTAAGTGACCACCACAGGTAGTAGCACCCGGAGAGGAATAAATACCGAATTTCAGACCCAAGCCATGAATATAGTCTGTCAATTCTTTAAAGCTGGGGAATTTTTCATTAGGAAGAAGTTCACCTTGTTTAGTGCGTTCCGCAGCTTCCCATCCATCATCGATATTCACGTATTCCCAACCGTAAGAGTGCAGTTTTTCATTCATCATACGGGCAGCATCACGTACTTTTTCATCGTTTACAGAAAGTCCCCAGCAATTCCAGCTATTCCAACCCATTGAAGGAGTTAAAGCAATCTCATCACCGATTTTGATCGTCACTTCTTTTACTGCTGTACCTTTATCATTGGTAGCCTTCAACTGTACCTTGTATTCACCTTTCGTTGTAGCTTTACCTGTGATATGTCCATTAGCCGGATTCAATTTCACACCTTCGGGAAGTCCCGTAGCTTCAAACGTCATCGGACGGTTACCAGTAGCCATTATCGACCACAAGAACGGATTTCCCGGGCGTGCACCAAAGACTAACGGGTTATTAATGACCGGTGTCTCAGGAGCCGGCGGTGTCAGGATATACTTTTCCTTGGCGACCGGTTTTGCCCATGCAGGAATCGGTTTTACATCTCCACGGGTAGTGATCTTCACGTTCAACCAGTCTGCATGGTCGTACATGATACCATCTCCACACTCTTCTACCAATAGCAAAACTTTGTCGATCCCTTTCAGATTCACATTGAATTCCTTTACAGGATCTCCCTTCTTCATGACACCACTCTTCCAGAGTTCTTTCTTGTCACCGAGAATCTTGAATTGAAGTTTACCGGCAAACAAGTTCTTGTCGTCAGCACCAGCCAAACCGGAAATTGATACTGCTTTGCCACCAAGATCGTATAGCAAACGACTAATGGAATGGGAACCAAGTCCACGTTCATAAACCACTCCATTCACCGTAAGCGGTGTATGCACTACAGAACGATTAATTTCTACCATTCCCCAATCCTGAACATAACAAGAGTCTTGTCCGAATTCGTCTAACCAGACTTCTTTAGTAGGTCCGTTGTCACAAGACTGTAAACTCCAGGCCCCTATCAACATCACGGCTAAGAATGCCGCGCACTTTTTCATCTTCATATTTTTCTTAATTCTAATAAATTACATTTCAAAATATGGTTCATCCGACAAAGATGTAGTTTATCTATAATTCTATTTATCAAGACATTGCATTTACCGACATTTTCATATCGATGTAAAAGCATTTACCGCCGCATGTAACGGCCTTTACCCCTTATTGTAACGCTCTTTACCTCGGTATGTAACGGCCTTTACTTCGGCATGTAAATGGAGTTACCGTGTAGGGTAAACAGAATATCAAAACCACCTAAACCGGATGAACCTAAAACGTTTTTTCACTTCTGGATATACTATACTCCTGGGGAGATTATAGCATTCAGTCGGCATCAATCACCTTTTTTATAGATACGGATATTGTCAAAAGCAAAATTGCGGGCAATATTCTGATCTATCTCAAGACGCATATTGAAACTGGTATAAGATCCCGGGTAATTATCCGGATAATCGGTGGACTGAATAACAGTAAACGGCAATGTAATAGTTTCCCAACGATTAAAGTTCTGGACATTGAAATCCGTTGCAACCCAGTCGCAGGTTGGAGCTGCCCAATAAAGGTAATTACAGAACTTAATCTTATCCTGTACAAACTGATTAGCCGTACGGAACTCACATTTCACTACATAGTTCTTGCTGCTTTCAAGCCCCAGCATATCGGCAGTATAAGCAATGCCGCCTCTCTCTGCAATATACCACCAACCGGAATATTCAGATTTATCATCAATGCGCAAGAAGTTACCGCTCAAACGTTGAGGATCTTTCTCATCAGTAACCACATTGGCCATACTGGTGGGTAGGAATTCATCAAAGTCCATTATTATAAATTCACGGTCATAGTAGCGTCCCGGACATGTAGCTTCCACATCCCATTTTGTACCTTTCACCTTTACCTTGATGTTTTTATCAACAGTCTTAGGCACTTGGGCAGTCAGGTAGTTATTACCACTGCTGATTACCTTCGAAATTTTACCATTAAAATCGACTACTGCATTGAGAGAATCTATCTCATAGAGTTCAAAGAAGTCGCCATAAATCATAATGGTATCGCCCGGGCTGGTATATTCATTAAACATACGGTCCAGACGGAGTTTTGGCGCATTGGCCTTAAAGGGGATTTCCTGACGACCTGTAGAATTATAGATATAAATTTTGTTGGTCTCTTCTTTAGGTAATTTCACTGGAATTTTCAGGAACAGAATATCACTTTCCGTATATACTTCCAGCATATCCAAAGCTACATCATTAATCAAAACCGAATCAATATTGCGTACATCGAGCCCTGTGCCATGTATTGCAATAAAATCGCCCATAGCTGCCTCCGTAATCGGAGTATTCATATCATCAAGGGTGGTCACATTGGTAAGCTGTATAGGCATTGGATTATAGTCATCATCCGAACAAGCCGTAAATGACAAACCCAATAACAGCGCTCCACCCAAACATATATTTCTGAAGTTCATTATATTTTTCATTGCATTATCTATTAGTTATTAATAAATAAAATTACCATCCCGGATTATTCCTGTCGATATAAGGATTCGTATTGACAACATCGGGCGGGAACGGTAATAACAAATGCTTCTCTTCACGACGTTTTACAATCTCATTTTCATCCACAGTACCGATGGCATTCATTACTTGCAGATAGATACCCCAACGAAGCAAATCATAGCGGCGGATACCTTCGGCTGCAAACTCTTTGGCACGTTCTTCAAGAACGAATGAACGGAACGACTCTTTTGTAAACGGATTCTTCTCATGACGTTTGCTTACCAATGTACTGTTATTACGCTTGTTCAGCATTTCCATTTTAGCAAAAGCATCCGTTGTAGGACCATTCAACTCATTTTCTGCTTCACAATAAATGAGAATGAGATCGGCGTAACGCAAATACGGCCAGTTCCAGTCTGTACGGTTACCATTATTATCAGCAGTTATAGCTGTAAATTTTTCAAGTTTGGCACCATACTCATGGGCACCGTTTCGTACAACATCCGTAGTTTCGTACTTATATGGACATCCTTCGTATGGAGGTAAGCCCTGACGTACTTTTACACTATCGCGTTCGGGGTAGAAATACCACTCCATTTTTTCATAAGTTTTATTCCAGTTATACGGAACACGGTGTTTTACTCCCCAAGTGATACGCTCATCATCCCAGTCGTCAAAAGTCTGCAACCAATGGTCTCTTTGAACGTAGTAACCGGAAGTCCATTCGCCATTGTATGCCGGATCGGGCCATCCGTAATAATCCTTACTAACATAGTTGTAATAATCGTCGCCCTGTCCAACCATTGTCTGCAAGCAGAAAAGCAACTCAGGTCCATTCTTATAAGCCGGACTCCACAATTCTTTCTGGCTACTTGCCAATGAAACCTCACCACTATTGATTACTTCTCCGGCCTTTTCTTTTGCCAGGCGATAATATTCCTGAGAATCAAACTCTTCATACCCGGCTACTACATTCTTGCTGTGAGTAATGGCTACAGGCATCAAACGGGAGGTTGTTCCATCAGGATTAACTTTACTTCCCGGACCACCTTTTACTGTAACTTGTCCGCTCTTCATAGAAGCTGAACCAATAGTAGCATACACCTTAGCCAACAAAGCCTTGGCAGTGGCACGGCATACGTGACCTTTCTTAAATGCCTCATCGGTACGCGGAAGCAGCAATGCTTCGGCTTCTTTCAGTGTTTCAATAATATGCTCATACACTTCTTTTACAGAAGACCGCGGCAATTCGGTAGAATTACCCTCTGCAATGGAATATGTATACAAAGGTATAGGACCAAAGAACTGAACTAACTGGAACTGAGACCAAGCCTTCAGGAAACGGAGTTCACCCAATGCATTATTCTTTTCTTTTTCAGTAACGCCTGTTATCTTTTGTACTAAGTAATAGTGATAATTGGCTCTGTGGATAGTAGTACAATAATATTGATAGAAGTTTTTTGTCGAACTTTTATCATAAAAGTTACCGGCACCTTCATCACCAAAAGCCCAGCTCGGCCCTGTTTGATAATCACAATCGAAGTTCACCACACTATGATAATTACCCCATGTGAAAGGCCAATGCAAAGTATGATAAGCACCTGCCACCAACTGATCATACGAACCTTCGGCAGCAACATCTTCACCTGCAACAAAGGTAAATGTTTCCTCTTCCAAGTCACATGAAGTGGTCAGAAACAAACCTGCAGCACATAAGCTTAATATTTTTAACAGTTTCATATTCTTACTTTTTTAGAATGCTAATTGAATACCTAAGTTAAATGTACGGGCACTCGGATATGATGACATATCCACACCTCTACGAGTCGGGTCACTACCGAACGCGTTTACATCCGGGTCATACCATTCATAACCGGAAATAGTAAACAGGTTAGTTATACTTGCTACGATGTTAATGGACTCTACAAATTTCACCGGATGAGCCCAATTATAGCTTAAACTAATATTCTTACAACGCAGATAAGAACCATCTACAATATAACGGTCGGAAGCTTTCATAGCACGGGTAAAGGTACCATCGGCACGCGGCCATTTAGCTGCAGCTCTGTTTTCCGGTGTCCAACGGTTGTTGAATACGAAATAAGGCATATTACCCGAACCTACCGCTACATCAAACTGCTTCAAGTTCACATTCAAAATATCATTTCCTTGTGTACCTTGCAGGAAGAAGCTGAATGTCCATTTCTTCCAGTTCAATGTACTGGTAATACCATATTGATAATCGGGATTCGTATCACCAATAATCGTCTTATCACGGTCATCGATTACCGGATCGTCATCCAGATTCTTATACTTCACCTGCCCAACCATAGATTTCACTTTAGAAGGAGTTGCATCTCTGTAATACGGATCAGCACGTACTTCAGCCTCATTATCATAGAATCCATCTTCCACATATCCGTACAAAGTACCAATAGGATGACCATTTCTTCTCAGGAACATACTTTCAATACCCCAAGCTACATCAGAGAACTGATCGGCATTCAAACCACCAATTTTATTGCGGTTGAAAGAGATATTGGCATCTAATGTCCACATCCAGTCGCGAGTTTTCACCGGAATGACATGTGCTGTTATTTCAAGACCTTTATTGGTTACATCGCCATAATTACAAGCTATCTGATTGAAACCGGAACTCATATCAATATAACGATACTGTAATAAGTCCGTTGTTTTCTTGTAATACAAATCAACAACCAGATTTACACGATTATTGAAGAAAGCTGCATCCAAACCAAGGTTAAACTGATTCGTTGTCTCCCACTTCAAATTAGCGGCAGCAGGTCCTCCCCAACGATCTTCACCGGCACCAGGATTCATCGTTCCATCGAACGGATAATTCTGGGCTTCGAAGCGAGAACGGGTTGCATAGGCACTAATACCCTGGTTACCAGTCTGACCGGCACTGAAACGCAACTTCAGGTTATCAAAGAAATTAAGATTCTTAATAAATGCCTCATCAGACATACGCCATGCAATAGCACCGGAATAGAAATTAGACCAACGGTTCAGAGGATTGAAACGGCTGGAACCATCACGACGGAATGATGCGGTGAACAAATAACGGTCTAACAGATTATAATTGGCACGAGCCAGATAAGACATCAACTGTGAACGCCATCTGCCGCTTCCAATTTCTTTTTCACCTACTGCAGCATTCATGTCATTATCTTCTGTAATATCATTCGGGAAATTCTTGGCAAGCATATATTTGCTTCTTCCCATAGACTTTTCATAAGTCATACCGGCAACAACATTGAAAGCATGCACACCAAACTTCTTTTCAAAAGTAAGTAAAGACTCTAAAGTAAAACCTTCGTATGCATTATCATCTTTTCTTCCATAACCATTGGTAGGATTTTGTCCTGAACCGGTGTAGCGATTATAATATTGGCTACGTTCGTTATAAGTATAACCATAACCGATGTTCTGACGGAACTTCAGCCAATCCACAAATGTTATTTCACCAAAACCAGAAGCATAAATACCATAAGTGTCAAGCACATTTTTCTCTGTATGAGCACTCAGATATGGATTTGCCAAACCAGAAGCAAAGTCCTCTGAATATTTAGAGTCTGCATCCGGATCGAATACCGGACGAGTCGGATTAAATGCAATTGCGGACTCAATCACACCATAGTTTTCCGTATTAGTACGGGCCAGGCGATTTTCCGATTTTGTGAAAGTCAGATTACTACCGATTTCAACATAATCATTAATCTTACGATTATTATTTGCACGAACATTGTAGCGCTTATAATAAGAGTTCACAATAACACCCTGCTGATCAAGATAACCGCCAGAGTACATATAAGATCCTTTCTGGTCACCACCGGAAACATTCAGACTATACTCCTGACTAAACGCATCACGGAATATTTCCTTCTGCCAGTTAGTACCATAGAACAAATTTCCATCTTCACGCAAGTCAAAACCATTACGGAAATCATCAGGACTAGGCAGATATTTTCTCTCAAGAATGATCTCTTCACCAGTCACAGGATCGGTACCCTTTTTAATTGACCAATGGCCGGGTATAGGATAAGGAAGACTTTCGTCGGAAACATAATTCTTGCCATCATACATATAACCGAAAATAGTACATTCGTTCTTGAACTGTGCATAATCGCCCGCACTTAAAACATCAATCAATTTTACAGGTTTTGACATACTGAAATTAGCACTGAACTGAACTCTTGCCTTGCCCTGAGCACCACTCTTAGTCGTGATAATAACCACACCATTAGCAGCACGCGAACCATAGATAGCTGTGGCAGAAGCATCTTTCAATACCTGAATAGACTCTATATCCTGCGGGCTAATTAAACTCAGAGGGTTATTATTGGATTTCGTTCCGAAGTCAGTCGAGGGAGCTTCACCTGCCGTGAAGGGCACGCCGTCCAGAATATACAATGGTTCTGTATTGGTAGTAAATGAGTTGGCACCACGTATCTGGATAGTTACACCTGCACCAGGAGCACCATCGGCTTGTGAAACTTGTACACCTGCCATTTTACCCTGCAAACCTTGATTAATACTCGTCGGATTCGTTTTCAGTAAATCGTCACTTTTCAAGGAAGAGATAGAACCCGTAAGATCCTTTTTAGGTACACTACCGTAACCGATAACCACTGTTTCTTCCAACATGTGGCTATCTTCATGTAATGTAACATTTACAGTAGCTTTACCTTTCACTGCTACTTCCTGAGTTTTGTAACCCACAAAAGAAAAAACTAAAGTAGCATTACTGGAAGCATTTACCGAGTAACGTCCGTTTACATCTGTAATAGCTCCCGCCGTTGCATTTTTCACACGAACTGTAACACCAATTACAGGTTCACCTGAATCATCGGTTACAATGCCCGTAATTTTAGACGTTTGAAGCATGTCTGTAGTTTCAGCCTTCAAACCATTCGGAACTAACATTAGTGCCATTAAAAGCACACCAATAATTCCATTCATCGATTTGTGCAATCTTTTCATAGACTCATTTTTGGATTAATTAAATTAAACTTTATCACTCTCTGTTTGTTGTTATTTGATGGTAGGATTAATAAATAATTCATCCATATATACTTTCTGAGGAGCATCAAAAGCAACCTTTATATATCTTGCATTTTCATTCAACTTTTCGAATAATATCCCGTCAATCCAGGCATCATGCTTATTATTCGGAAAGTAAGGGGCATCTTTGATAGAAGCCAGACTATAAGTTTTTCCATCTTCCGAAGTATATACATAGACTTTCAGCGGGGTATTGATTCCTTCCGGATTATAGTTCAATGTACGCACCATGATATTCTTGACCGAAGTTTTCTTTTGCAAATCCACCACTATTTCATGGTGTCCCTGGTCAAACTTCACCCAACGGTTGTCTTCACTATTTTCTTCAGCTACTTTGCCATCCAGCAGGGCTTGCATGTCCAATTTGCTAATCATGTCAGGAGTAGCTGTATTCATCAGTTTTTCCAATAGAGTTGCTTCAAACATTTTCCAGTAAGTATCGCCGTTTCTCCACGCCATATATTTGTTGCATACATCATTAGACCAAACCGGTTGCCCCAACTGATAAGAAGATTTCGGATCTTCAATGATGCCACCAAACATGAACGAAATAATGCGGTCTACCCCTGCTGCAGATGCAGCTGCCTGCTGAGACAGTAACCGAGAATAGGCAGCCGGAATCAAAGCGGACTGACGGTCGTTCGTACCTTCTTCCCACGTAAATGTTTCGCAATTTGCCCACATTTCAATATTCAGTCGATTGTGAATATCACGCATTCTTTGCCAGTTCTTTTTCAAACGGGGAAGTGTGAACTTATCACGCACGCAACCCACTTCGTCCTGATAAGCTATAATATCGACCTTCAATTTTGCCATCTGTTTCTCAAAATCCGGATTATCAAACTCCGACAAACCAATTCCATAAGGAGATATCAAAGTTTTCTTGCCAGGCGTCAGAGTTTGCGCCTTTTCAGCCAATGTATTAACTGATTGTACGGCATGTTCGGCAAAAATCGGACAGATACAATCTTCTACCGGCAAATACCAACCATAAAAAGCCTTATGATTTTTGTAAAGAGAGGCCAGTTCTTCCATAATCTGTAACTGGCGTTCTTTGATTGCCGGGTCCAGCAGATTATCATCCTGATCTTTTGCCCAACCGGTACTCATAAATACTTTCACGTTATGTTTTGCTGCTTCATCAAGGATAGCATCTACGGGACTTTTCATGCCCTTATCATACAGCCAAGGCATGATTTTAGAAGGATAATATGCCTTACCTTCATTAGCTACCTCCATGAATACCAGATATTCAATGCCCATAGCCGCTAATTCACGAACCTTAGCCGCCCACAACTTCGGGTCTGTATTATCAAAGTTTTGAGGATTGGTATATTTATTACGTACATCTTTATATGCCAGATTGATCCATGTGCCGGTAATAGGTTTTACACCTGTGACTGGCTTTCCGGCTTTTCCCTGCTTACCGGAAGTGTCATTAGCAGCACATGCAGTTACTGACGGCATCGCAACCAACATTGCCAATAGGCCAAATAGTATTACTCGAATGTTCTGTTTCATAGTTTCTATATTTATTAATTAAAATTCTGCTTATCTGAATAGATTACTGCTTCACCCAAATAAATGTGTGCATCTTTATGAGGGTTCAACCATTTAAAACTGATCTCATGCTTTGCATTTTGCAACTGATATCTATGGAAAAGATCTACCCTTCTATCATCAATGGAAGATGCTTTGGCAACCGGCAGATTTGCCGTTTCAATCAGATTACCGTCAATATACATTTCAACCTGAGCCACATAGTTTTCATCTGTACATTTCACATATCCTTTCAAAACGAAACCGATACCATCGAACACAAAGCCGGTATTATCCTGTAAAGTAGTATTGACAGCCAGTTTATCCACCGGATAATGACCTTCAAATGCCTTTTCATATGTTACAGCAACAGGCTTTTGAACTTTAATAGTCACCTGCCCATTATCTACTTTACCACCTTCTCTTTCTATTACTTGCAAAGCATGTTTCAAGCCCAGTTCCGATAGTTTATTAAGAGATACATCTGTATAGGCAAAAGGTATGTCTTCTATTTCATAAAGACTTTCTTTCCAATTCTCCGGAATATTAGAATATCCTATCATCGTACCCAAAATACCGGCAGCTGTAGCTGCATTGCAATCCGAATCCTGTCCGCAACGGGCAGCTATGTCAATTGTGGAAAAGAAATCTTTCTGTCCATACAATAATCCCATTATGACATAGGCACTGTTAATCTTTGCATCAATATCAAACGGAGCAAAAACACCGTCAGGACAACCAACCTCCGATGTCCACTTCTTCTGGCACTCGAACCAGGTTTGTTTCCAGTCATTCGGATACTGTTTATACCACTCTATCACATCTTTCATGCAACGGTAAAAATCACTCTGTTCGGGAATTGTTTTCAGCGCCTCCGAAACAACGACTTCCACATCATCGGAAACAAAAGCCATAGAATACAACGCACCAACATATACGCCTCCGTACCAGCCATCACCGTAAGTGAAGATATGTCCTACTCTATCAGATATTTCGGAAGCAGTATTGGGCATACCCGGTGTCATCAACCCTGCGAAATCTGCTTCAATCTGATAATCGATATCGTCAGCATGGGGATTATTCAACCAATGACCGGACATAGGCGGCATAATACCTTGTTTGATATTATACTTGGCAACCTGGTTGGCATGCCATAATGGAAAACCGGCATTGGCAAAGCTGATTGCAAACGAATCGGCCGGAGCTTCCAGACCTAAACGTTCGAACACATTAACAAAGATGATGTCTACATACAGATCATCATATAAACCGGGAAAAGTATCAAAATAGAACTTTACTCTGTCCTTGGACCATTTTATAGGAGTATAGTCTTGAATCATTGTACCGTTATGCAGAAACTCTACGGGCCCACCATAGGTACAACCAATGGTCTTAGCCGCCCAGCCACCTCTTATTTTATCAGCCAGTTCATCCTGCGTCATCGTTACCTCAGACGGAACTGCTGTTTGGGAGGAAGAGGAAGTACATCCTGCACACCACACAACAACTACAAAAACATAAATAATAAAGGCTATATTCTTCATGGTTCTTTACATTAAACTATATTTTACTTTATAACTTTCAGCTTGGCTGATTCTTCATCCATAACATTATAGGTAGATATCTCATATACACTATCTTCATTACCTTCCTTATCGATGAAAGAAGTCAGGAAGTTATTTCCATGTATCTGAAGTTTCTTTAAGAGCGTGCCATTCCTGTAAATATTGAAACCGGCAACCGACTCCAGACTACCTGGAATCCACTTGACTTCCATGCCATTAGCTACCTTTATCATACTGGCACTTATAACTTCCTGCGGAGTAGCTATTTGAGGAAGCTTACCTTCTTTACAGTATTGCAGGTAGGCTTGATGATAGTCCTTATTCACTACAAACGGACTATTATAATGGCTATAAGCAAAGCAGATTAGATTACTTACATAACCATTAACTATATCCAGTTGCTTCTTTATCCTTGTCAGAGGAGCACTCACCCAGAATTGTTGATCGAACGTTTCAACATTTCCCCAGAATTTCAATCCCGGTTTAGTATTGACAGCTTGTTTCAATTTAGAGAACCAGTCCGATAAATTATCTAAATTCAATCCACCGGCACCGACACAGTCTTGCGGAGCAAAAATATCTCCAAATCGGAAGTGAGTTTGTGCAAAAACATTCTCCCACATTTTTCCGTATTCTTCTGCATTTCCACCTACTTTATGATTCATAAACGGAGAAAGCATGAGCGGCATTCCCGGAGTGAGCTTTGAAAGATGATCCAAATTTGTATTTAAGGCTCTCGCCAGAATAGCCTGACGTTCAGCTGTCATACAGTTCAGATTGTCAACTTCCCAAACCCAATACCATCCGTACATTGCATGCGGATATTTTTCCTTGTACAAGGCAACCAGTTCATCTGCCACTTTATTGCCGATTTCCATTTGGCCCACCAACCAATCTGCATCATAATCTACTTTCCACCACCTATCGTTAAAATTCAATCCAATAAAGATTTTTATTCCATTCTTCTGGGCACTGCGCAAACACTTTTCAAGTGTCTTGTTCTGCTGTTTTTTCTTTGTCAGCGAAGAGGGATAGTTAGTCGTTGTTTTTCCTTTCTCATCTGTCAGAAGTGCAGGTGCATAAATCAGATACTTCATACCTGCCTCCTTAAACATTTCCATTTCCCGATCCCAACGTGCATCATCCCAATTAGCAACTAAATATTCTTGTATAAAAGAACCGCTGAAACGAGGGATATTGGTACCTTGATTTTTCTGTTCGAACATGTAATGGAAATATGTACCTTTCAAGTCAATAATATATGAATCGAAGCTGGCTTCATCTTCATGCAGATTAATGATACGGGCACCTCGGCTCAGAACTTCATTATAAGCAGACGGATAGCCTGTTTTACGTCCATAAGCTAATGCTATATTACCGTTCCAATCAACCATGTAATCATTGTTATGATCGTGCCCGACAAATACTCCTATTACATCTTTTTTCTCTATAAAAGAGGACAATAAGCCTGAATTTATGTTGGACGCACAAACACCTTCCTGTTTCTCACCGAATTCACGGCAAGCCCATCTGGCCGTTTCATGTTCGGGTAGAGGAATATGGAAAAACGCCATCGATGGCAATCTGTGTTTATTACGTACTGTAAACTGATCACTTGTCTTACGATACCAATCTATCTGATCATGCTTAATCCAGTCATAATATCCGAAAGAACGGTCTTGGGTAAGATTATGTGAATCGAACAAATACAAAACCCATTTTTCTGAATTTCCATCAGATGAAAGGATAGGAAGCGCACAATTACCGGAACCGGACAACTTTCCATTTTCTGCATCATAAGTCAGGTTATAAGGTACCGTACGCAGAAATTCAAGAATCTGGGCATTATTCATATCAGTTTCTTCATCATGATTCCCGAACGTAACAGCAAACGGCATTTTTTCTTCCTCGAACAAGCCAGCCAATCTTTTCCAGCCACGAAGAGCATTCCAGGAAACCACTACATCACCTGTCAGAATCACAAGATCAGGACGTTCTGAGCGAATAATTTCACGCATCAAGTTATAAGTACTGTCATTCTTTTCTTTATAAGAATCGCTTTCCACCCAGTGCAAATCAGTGAACTGCACAATCTTGAACTTTCCATCACGAAACTTCAAATCAGAAGTCTGGGCTAAACAGGAAAGACACAATAGTGAACTAAATAGGATCAATAAATATTTTTTCATTTCTTTCTATCTGTTCTAAATGGTGCCAAAGGCAACCCGTTACTATCAAATAAATTTGGAACTGCATCATTGGTAAAGCAATAGCGTACTGCAACCGGAGTTTTTACTTTTGAGGAAGAAACACTAATCTCACCATTCTTCATTAGTTTGGCATCTGCCGGATATACATTTCCTGCCTGATCCACTATCTCAAAGTTTTGGATGGTCTTGTCATTACAGGTTAATTTAATAGCAGTAGTAGCCACCATAACTTTGCGTCCTTCTATACGGATAGACTTTAACATCGGAGAATAAGGCTCCACTTCTTCCCTATGGTAGGTTTTCTTCAATGCCATATTGGCCAAACGGACACCTACCTGTTTTTTCAGACTCGGATGGATATCAGAGATATCATTCACCAGATCGCTGACTACGACCATTCCGGTGTTATGTAATGTTGCAGCAACATCTGCCTGCTGTTCCCGTAAATAAGCAGCATTTCTGTCTGCATATCCATTCCATGGAGCAATCTGCACAAAATAAAAGGGCAAAAAACGGTGAAATTCATTTCTCCAACCTCTTATCATTCCATCAAACAGAGGACCATAGTCAGCAGCCCGTTCATTATTAGCTTCTCCCTGATACCAGATGACGCCTGCAATAGTATAATTCTTGATAGGATGAATCATTGCATTGTAAATGGATGAGTTGGCAGTAGGAGACCAACCGGCTACTTGTTGTTTTTGTGATAACTCAAACAACTCCTTTTCATGGCTGAAAGTAAATTCATCGATCCAAGGTTCTACTGCTGTTCCTCCCCAATAAGATCCAATCAGTCCGACTGGCACATTCAGTGCTTCATTCAAATGTTGACCAAAGAAGAAGGCCACAGCGCTGAAATCTTTGTAAGTTTCCGGAGAACAAATTTCCCATTGTCCCTGAATACGTTCTACCGGATACTTAGACGTTGCTTTAGATATCTTGAAAAAACGAACTTGCTTATTTTCCAAAGCTTTTGTGATATCCCCGGCATCACGAACCGGATAGCTCATAATATATTCCATATTGGACTGGCCGGAACACAACCATGTTTCACCCATCAGAATATCTTTTATTTCTCTCTCCAGTTTGTTCTCCCAACCGTAAAAACGAATACTATGAGGTCCTGCAGCTTCCGGAGTACGTATATAAGCTTCCCAGGCGCAATGCATATCCGACTTTACATGTATCGTATCTGTGGGGGCCCAACTGCATACAATCTTCAGGTCCCATACACTGGGGCACCATCCCCAAAGCTTCACTTCAGAATTCCGTTGCATCACCGCATGATCACTAATGATAGATGGAAGAGCAAATTCCGGGTTCTGTGCTGAGATATTGGCAAATACCAGTATAAATGTTATTATAGTAACTAATCGTTTCATAGTAGTTATTATTTAAAGTTCTGCTTTCTATACCAATCCATGTACTGATTGTATAGTCTGACTGACTCATCACGCAGTCCGGCATGAGCCAGCGAACCGGGTTTATTCATTATACCAAGATATTGATATACCAGAATCTTATCTACAAATGGAGATATAGCCTCCATCTGATGAATAATTCTCTTATCAAAATCAGCCGAGATTAAACTACCATGAGTAGTCTGTTCAAAGTAGAAAAGCTCCATGTCGGCCCATATTCTTGAACGACCGGCTTTTTGATGCGCTTTAGCTAAATTTTCAAAAGCACGGGCTGATTGACTAAATGTAGTGACACCCACTCCCACGCCATCTTGATAAGCTACGATCTCGACATTGAGTTGCTCTAATTGTTTAATGAATGTGTCATCACACTTTTCGGCCTTAATGTTATAAGGCGCAATGATATTTACACAATTCGCATTCAGAGACTTGGCTATCTGCGCACATTCATTCACATATGGAATTACATACTCACCAAAATAAGGATCCAACCATGATTCATTTGGGAAATACCAACCATAGAAACTTTTATGATGTCCATATCTTGCATAAATTTCTTCCATGCATTTGGCTCTCTTCCTGCCCAACTCTTTGTCGGTCATCATCTTTACAGCATCCAGATCTAATGCCCAATAGTCATTGCTTACAAAGAACTTAACACCAAACTCATCTGCTGCCGAAAGCACTGTTTCTATGGGATCTTCACATCCCATTTTAAACTTAGGAGCCAGGTCCGTATCATAAAATGCAAAACCATGAGAAGCTACATTCATCATGACTAAGTATTCCATGCCTGTTTCACGGATTTCACGTATCTTTTCCCGCCACTGGGTTGCAGTAAAGTTTCTCAAATCTTTATCCCAATACACTCCTTCTTTTCCTCCCGGGTGTTGGAATTCAAACCAGGAACCGGATATCGGCTTGATGTTTGGATTTTGAATGGCGTCCTGCAGAACTTTTGCCTGCGAGACTCCCGGTAAAATGATACCGGCAGCCCCCAAGCCTAAAGTAGTTAGAAAATTTCGTCGATTCATAGTATTAGATTTTTCATTCTGATTTTATAATTTCTTCCAGAACTGTCCAGCATTGATACAGTCCTCTGGGCACATGGAAACATCCTTTCCATTTCCCGCCTTTTAATGGTAGCAACACCTCTCCTCTTCTATTCAGATAGCCGTACCATTCAGCATATTCCGGATCTTTAAAATGATTCCAGGTATAATCATGCACTTTCTCGAACCATTCCAAACATTTCTTATCGCCAGTAAGTTGATAAGCTTTCAATAAAGAAATCAATGTTTCAATATGTACCCACCAAAGTTTTTGGTCCCATTCCAGTTGTTGAGGAGGATATCCTTTACGGTCCATAAAGTAATATATACCGCCGAACTCTTTATCCCAGCCATACTCCAACATTGTCAAAGTAACATTCTTGGCTTTTTCTATCAGTTCAGGACGATGCAGACGTTTTCCAAGATCCATAATGAACCACATGGCTTCAATATCATGTCCCGGAGTCACCTGGCGTCCCTCAAAAGAATCAGAAAGCTCACCGTTAGTCTTTACATTTTCAATGATGATACCTCCCAGTTCAGGACGATAGAAAACCTCCATAACTTCACGGATGCATACCTCCATGGTTTTCTCTAAATAATCAGCATCAAGCAAATGTTCGATTTCCAAAGCCAGATTACATAGAATCATCGGGAGAGCGAAGTTTTTCAAATCTCGCGTACCGGGATGCAGTTTATTCCACTTACCTTTCGGATTATCCACTTTAGACAGGATGATCTCAAAAGTCTTCTTAGCAATATCAGCATATTCCTGATTTCCGGTAGCAAGACTGAGTTGTCCGAAAGCCATGGTTGCAAAAGTGTATGAGAAAATGTTATAAGGATCTACCAGCGGGCGTCCCGTACGGTCAAGAGAGAAATACCAATTGTAATTTCCATCGTGACCGTACTTTTTCAAGAACTCCCCGCCTTGAATGGCACAATCCAACCATTCCTGACGTTTCTCTACCTTATTGTAGAGCATTGAAAACAACCATACCTCACGGCCTTGCAGCCAAACAAACTTATCTGTATCGAAAACATTACCTTGACGGTCCAGGCAAGTGAAATACCCGCCGAACTCATGATCCTGAGAATGTTCTAGCCAGAAAGGAAGAACATTATCCATCAGTTCGTCCTTATAAAGAGCAGCTAACTTTTTAAAATCCATAATTCTCTATATTATATATGTATATTAAGGTCGATTTCTATTTGGAACTGGTCCAGTAACGCTCAATCTCTTCCAGCGACTTGCCGGTAGTCTCAGGAACGAGTTTCCAAACAATAAGCATATAAGGAACGCACATGACGGCAAATAAAAAGAATGTTCCGGCGGGGGTAAGATTCTGGAGCATCCAGGGGGTTAATTGACCAATAAGATACGTTCCGATCCATAAAGAAAATCCTGCGATAGACATAGCTAATCCGCGAACTTTGGTAGGATACATTTCAGAAAGAAGGACAAATACCACTGCACATATGGAGACAGCACAGCAAAATACATAAGACAAAAAGAATATAAGCAGGAATATGCTTGAAATACCTAAGGATTCACCAAACAAGAAATAGAATCCTATTAGTAACAAAGTAACGACCATACCCGAAACTCCATAATAAACTAACTTCTTACGGCCGACTTTATCAATAATGACTAATGCCAGAACCGTAGTTAAAGTATTAACCAATCCTACCAGAACCTGATAGAAAAGAGAATCGCCACCTGACAAACCTGCATTCTCGAAGATAGAAGGGCCGTAATACAAAACGGCATTTACTCCCATAAACTGGCCTAATATAGCAATACAAACACCAATGATGACAGCTTTTAGAATTCCTGGTTGCAACAATAAAGACCATTCGGATTTTGATTCGGAAGATAAAACCGATTTCGTTTCATTCACCTGAAATGCTACATCCTTAGCAGAAACATAAATTCTCTTCAAAATATTTGTAGCCTTGGTATCCTGTCCTTTCAAAATCAACCAGCGGGGACTTTCCGGTATAAAGAAAATGATGATAAAGAACAGTATAGCAGGAAGAGTCTCCATTCCTAACATTCCTCTCCACACCTCAGTTACAAAAATTAAATCAAACCAGCCAGTTCCTGGATTAGTACAACTTTCAGCATAAGCCAGCAGTTGGTAATTCACTAAATATGCACCTAAAAAACCAACAGTCACGGCCAATTGATATAAAGAAACCAATCGTCCTCTGTACTGGGCAACAGAAACCTCTGAAATGTAAAGTGGAGATATTATAGAAACAACGCCAATACCAATGCCACCAATTATACGGTAAACGACCAACTGGTTAAAATCAGCACATAAAGCACATCCAATGGCTGATGTAGAAAATAAAACCGCTGAAATAACCATAGTCAGTTTACGACCGAATTTATCACTTAGGACTCCGGCAAAAAGTACTCCGACTATGGAGCCTATTAATGCACATCCTACATACCATCCCTGCTGTAAGGCATCAAGTTTAAACAACTCTGTCACCTGAGCAATAGTTCCGGAAATGACAGCTGTATCGTATCCAAAGAGGAAACCACCTAAGGCAGCAACAACTGACAGAAAAACAAGGTACCCTATATTAATTGTAGATTTCATAGAATTGTTATTTAATATTTTGCTTATATATATGTCCGAAACGATCCGTTACTACTATCTCGATAACGGCATTCTTATTTTGGGGAGTCGCTTTAAATAAATGCTCTGTTTTTATAGGCATAATCCAGTCATATTCTACCCGTTCTTTATCCGAACAGATAATCTTTGCTTCAGGATCATACCCTTCGAAACGTTGCATCTCACCCATGCACTTACCATTCTCATACCACTCAACTTTCCATAACTCATCCCAATTCCAAACATTGGCAATAATATCCTGGGGGTATTCTTCTGAAGAACCGACTGGATACCCTCTGAATTGGTGATCAATAGGAAATCCCGCACTCTTATAGCTCCAAGTAACCTTGTTACCATTTACTTCATAAATTCCGTAACCGCTGGGGGTACCATCCGTACAGATATCGGCTTTCCAGAAAGTACCGCAAACAGCCGCCGTATTATGTTCCATGAGTTTATCATTAAACACAACGTTCCAATTGTAATGGGTGTGTCCGGAGAATATGTGTGCATCATATCCGGCTAAAAGATCATATAAACTGGAGGCATTGCTGGTTTCATCAGGAAGTAATGCATTAAACTGTAGCTCTTTTGTAGAGCTGCTTGGAATATGCATTGCAACAAAAACCAGATGATCTTTCGGTACGAAAGATAAATCCGCCTCTATCCATTGCAGCGTTCGCTCATCAATATAGCCTATATAGCGATAATGACGATTAATATAGAAGCAGTTATTCAATACAATATAATGTGCCTTACCCCGATTGAAAGAATAATAGATCGGTCCGAAATACTCTTCAAAAGTCTTGTAAGAATGTTCATAAGAGCGTACTCCATATTCCATATCATGATTGCCTACAGCACGATAGAAAGGAAGATCCAAGACATTAGAAGCTTGGATATAAGAAGGAAATATAGCCGGTGCATTACCCACAATATCACCACAATCCAAAACAAAAATATCACTGTTTCGCCGTTCACCTACAAATTGACGAACATCTTTCAAATATTTCATATACCCCTCAATGTCACTAGCTTTGGCAGCTTGTACATCAGACTGTACCAGACAGATATGTTTATCATCATTCCTAGGATTCTTAATCAAGGTAAAATCATAGTTTTCCACTTCACTGTCTATTCTTTTATAATAGTGAGGAAGACTCGCTTCTCTTTGAGGCAGATATCCGGCCGGAGTCGTCACATAAACAAAACATGCATCCCGATGATATGGTAAACTATACATTCCTTTCGTGTCTGTCAACACGCAGTCGAAACCATTCGTCACCACGACATTGGATATTCCTTTACCTTGGCACATAACCTTTCCCTTAATGCCAGAAGCAGATTGAGCCATGGCACTCATATTCAGGATACAGATGCAACAAACAAATAGATATTTCAATAAACGTTTCATATTATTTGATATTAAAGTATTCCTTATATCTATCATATAAATGTCCAGCTTGTAAATAAGCAGACTGAGGACTCATGAAATGTGAGAACTCAAACGTAATGGCTTTATCATAGCTGGCTCTCTTTGCAGCTTCCAATTTCATTCTAAGCTTATCAAACTTGATCGGCAAGAAATTTATAGGCATATCACGATCGAATGTCTCCGCATTCGTCCAGCATTTCATTCCATATTTATCTGCCAGCTTTTTATTTACTGTAAAGAAGGCATCTAATTCATCATAATCAATGTGCCCATCTTGAAAAGCACACGCATCAACCACTTCATGGATTCCATCAAATATTTCATTCCATTCTCTTTCGTGTTCCTGAACTGAAACAGCATCTTCCTTAGTTAACTTATCAGTCCCCATCACAGCCTTCTTTCCATCAATCCAAGGAGAAATAAAAGTAGGTAAACCACCAGACACATCCTTACATTGTTTTCCCATTGCACGAAAAGCATCAATGGCCCCCTTGGTTTTACGACTGATTTCACCACTTATATACCAGCCACCAAAACTCTTATATTTTTCACCATATTGATTCCAGACTTCATCGATCACATACTTGTTATCTTCAATCTCCCATGACAAATCACCCGTATCCCAGTATTTTCCGGAATCATACAGACCAAAATAAAACTTCATCTGATATTTCTCCGCTAAGCGAAGGTACATGTCTACTAAATCAACAGAGGGCATATAACATCCTCTACCCAATAAATATTTAGAAGGATAGGTGACAAACTTACGATAGCCGGAACGGATCATGATAACAGTATCAATTCCTATATTTTTCATGTGCCGGAAATCTTGATCCCATTCTTTTTCGCCCCAATTTTGATGAGGAATATCATGTGATATTTCATCTAAAAAAGTCCCGGTAATCTTTAACCCATTCTCTTTAGGAATAATAAGCCGACCATCGCTTTTCTGTATTGAAGCAAATGAAGTGCTCTCCATTGCTTCAGTGGCCAGCAGTCCAGGAGCTACCAAAGCGGAAGCTCCTGTTAAAGCGACTTTCTTTAAAAATTCTCTGCGGTTACTTGTTTTCATAGTATTCCTTTCTGTATATTATATATGTTAACCTATTGAATGCGTGTTTAAGTTTTATTATTATAAAGCGTTTCTTGTTTATAATACGATGCAAATATAGATATATTTATTAAATAAACAATAGATAATAAATTATTTTATTATTAAAATCTTATTTTCATCAGTATTTCATTAAATCATGCCTTATTTTTAGCCCTTAATAAAGAAAAAAGAGAAATGAATACGAACTAAATATAAAAAACGAGGTGGGATAAAGCTTAATATACTAAGCATGAATTGAATCATAAAAGAACAAATGCTTTCTTTTCCATTATAAAAGGTTGAGGTTAATAAAAATATTAATTATCTTTGTGGTAAATAATGAAATTAACAAGATATATGTATCAGCAGTTTTTAAAAGAAATAGAAATGGGGTCTAAAAATGCCCTCATTAAAAAAAGGATTATTACCTATTATATATATAATGGTAGTTCGACAATTCCTGATCTTTCAAAAGAACTGGATTTAAGTGTTCCTACAGTTACTAAACTAATTGGAGAAATGTATGACGAAGGATACATAAACGATTATGGCAAACTGGAAACAAGCGGAGGAAGACATCCTAACTTATATGGACTAAACCCCAAATCAGGCTATTTCATAGGAGTAGACATTAAGAAATTCTCTATCAATATTGGATTAATAAATTTCAAAGGCGATATGGTAGAACTTAAAATGGATATACCTTATAATTTTGAAAACTCCTTAGATGGAATGAACGAACTTTGCAATCTGATTCTCAATTTTATAAAAAAACTCCCGATAGATACGGAAAAGATATTGAATATTAATGTAAACGTATCAGGAAGAGTAAATCCTGAATCGGGATATAGTTTCAGTCAGTTTAATTTTGAAGAACGTCCCCTCGCAGATGTATTAAGTGAAAGACTCGGTTATCCTGTAACGATTGATAATGATACACGCGCCATGACATATGGAGAATATATGCAAGGATGTGTAAAAGGAGAGAAAGATATTATTTTCGTTAATATCAGTTGGGGATTAGGAATCGGAATCATTATAGACGGAAAAATTTATAAAGGAAAGTCAGGATTTTCCGGAGAGTTTGGGCATGTGAATACATTTGACAATGAGATTATTTGTCATTGTGGCAAAAAAGGTTGTTTGGAAACAGAAGCTTCCGGATCTGCCCTACATCGTACTCTGCTGGAACGGATACTAAAAGGAGAAAATTCAATTTTATCCAACCGGGTAAATATGGAAACTCCAATAACACTGGATGAAATTATAGCTGCGGTGAATAAAGAAGACCTCTTATGTATTGAAATAGTAGAAGAAATAGGGCAAAAATTAGGTAAACAAATAGCAGGACTTATAAATATCTTCAATCCCGAATTAGTAATAATCGGAGGAACATTATCTCTGACTGAAGATTACATTACCCAACCCATCAGAACAGCAGTACGAAAGTATTCTCTAAACCTCGTCAATAAAGACTCAGTCATTACAACCTCTAAGTTAAAAGACAAGGCGGGTATTGTTGGGGCATGCATGTTGGCACGAAGTCGAATGTTTGAAGGTACAAACTAGACCTCCAACATTCGTTTCATAAATATAGCCGCGCCTTCCACATCGGAAGGTGCAGGTGCCCATGGCGCAACATCTTCTGGCGGAAGTGGCTTATAAGGGCCACTCTTTATTTCAAAGATAACAGTACCAGACTCTAAAACTACAATACTATGCCAAGTACCGGAAGGAATTTCCACTCCATACATTCCAGCTGATGGATTCAGATTAACTTTTTCCGTCACATTGCCCATATCATCATAGAAAAACGCTATCAGACTTCCGCGCAGAACAATATAAGTTTCTTCCTTATCTACATGACGATGAGGAGGGAGATAAGTTCCCGGCTCCAGAGCATTAAGAAGACGGTGAATAGGTGCATCTAAAGACTCATGAAAATTATAATTCATTCGTAAACGAGAATTCTCCTGAGCATCATGAGTTACCCCGTCCAATAGTTCTTCCGAAATCAGCTTCATCATTACTTCAACAATTGAGCAAACTTACTTGAAAGGTTTGCTTTATCTGACACAATAGAAAGTTCTTTGCCATCAGTACCCACTAAAAAAGCGGCTTTCTGAGATGCTACAATAGGAGTTATATCCTTCAAATCTCCTTCTACAAAAACACAACCTGAGAAAAAAGGAACAATAATCTCCTTCATTTTCCCATTCCAGTTTACATATATTGTTTGCATAGGACAAAAAGTCTTATACCCTGCAACATTTAAGTGCTGCATCAATTTACGTTCCAATCTCGGTGCCGTATATACAATATACCAGCAACACGCATTTTCATCCATCATCATATTGTTGTTTGCTTTTTCCATCCTTTTAATAAATCCTTTACAAATAAAATCCAACCTACACTACCTACTCCAGCTAAGAAAATAAAACCGATAAGAATCATTACTTTATTGGGTTTCGCCGGACGCAAAGGAACTGATGCCGGCTGTACAACCGTGTACACCGGAGTAATTTCTTGCACCTTAGCCTTAGCCATCTGTAATTGTTGAGCAACCTGAGTATACACATTATATGCTAAATTCATTTCATTTTGCAAGCGTTCTTGTTCAGCACGATAACTTAACAAAATTATATTTTGATTAGCATCAACAAAAGATGCATACTTTGACTGTGCAGCAGTATAATTATCTTTAGCCTCCTTATAGAGTTTCTCTGTAAAAGCTAAATCATGACGCGCCTTATTGGTCCGATAATCCGTGATATAGTTCTGCAGGCAACGCATTACCGTATCTGTCAATGAAGCTGAAATCAAAGGATCCTGCATAGTAACCGACAAAGTCGTAACACCTGTTTTCTTATCTACAGAAACAGAAATACGTTTGCTCAAGGCAGTTGCAATTGCAGCTTCATCTTTGGTTAATCTGAATGGATCTGTTTTAACAGCGACACCTTCTTCTTCTTTATCTTTAAACAAAGATATCACCCAACCCAATGCTTTAAAAGGAGCTGAAGTGATGGCTCCCCACCAAGGTCCACGCTGATACTCGTCCAAATAGGCATAAAGTGTTGTATCAATCTTATCTTTCTGATCCTTCACCTTTACATCAAAAAGTTCAATCAGAAAGGGAGTGGAACTTACAATATCAGGATAGAGTTCCGGTGAAAGAGCATCTTCACCACTGGAAGCACCTAAACTGATACCTGCCATAGCCGCTAATGCCCCCATACTACCTCCACCCGACTTACCACCAGTCTCTGGTGCTAACGTCACACTTGTAGAGTATTCTTTCGGGATGCTGAATGCTACAACCAGTCCCACCAACACAGCATATCCACACGCCTTGAAAACCAGTTTCCTACTTGCCCACACCTTTTGAGCAAGTTCTATTAAATCGATCTCTTGTTCTTCCGGCTGTTGAGGAGTTGTATTCAGTTTGTTTTCTTCACTCATAACTTCTATTACTTAAAGAGGTTAACCATGGTTGCAATCATAGCAGCAATGGAGGCGGTTGTGCTACCCATACCTAAAATCTCAGCAGTACTCATCCGCTTCTTTTCTTCCTTGCTTGGAACAATAATCTCACAGCCAGGCTCTATAGCCTTTTTATCGCGAGATTTCAGACGGGATACCGTACCGTTCATATATACTACATAAGCTTTTTTCTTCTTGGCCAGATTACCATAACCACCTGCCTGATTGATGTAATAACGTAAACTTTCACCACGCTTATACAATACAGTATTGGGATACATAACCGCTCCACTAATTTTTACCGTATTAATATATTCAGGAATGAATAAAACATCCCCTTCACGCAAAACCAAGTCAAAATCACTACCTGGATTAGAGATAGCCTTCTCCAAATTAATACCAACAGTATAAGTGTCTGATATGTTCAGCTTCTCAACAGAAATAGAGTCTTTTCCCTCTCCCATTCGAGCCATCCGAACAGCATCGGCCTGACGGCGTTGTTCTTCTTCCGTCATTTTACGAATCAAGCGCGCACCTTTTACATAAGCATCCGGAGTAATTCCGCCAGCTTTTGAAATCAAATCAGACAAACGCTCATTCTTCTTCACTAAAGCATAATTGCCACCGAAGAGTACTTCCCCTGCAACAACTACATTCTGCTGCTTGCGATATGCAGGACTCTTGCGAACATATACTTCATCAAACGGTTCCAAGTGGAAATCTCCTTCTCCACCTACTACTAAGCCGTCTTTAATATCAAATGAATAAGTCTTTCCTAAAACACTGCTAAAAGAAGTGCTCTTCGGATCCTTAATACGACGGGTAATATCAACCTTTGTAGTTGCAGCTGCTTCCAATAAGCCACCAGACTGAACCAACAAATCTTCGATAGTCATATTCTTAGAAAAGAGGAATGTACCCGGATTTGCAACTTCACCATGAATAGAGATAGTCTCCTCCTCTTTCAGGTCATGAATGCTTGGTATATATAAAATATCATTTTTCTGCAATGGTATGTCAGCTACAGTTCCTTTAAGCAAACCACCTAAATCCACAGCAATTACCTCATGAGACAAATCTTCATTCTCACGATCTAAAAGTGCACGATTCAAAAATGCATCACCTCTTAATCCCTCAGCTTTCTTTATTAATTGCTTTACAGTATTTACTGTCCCACTCAATTCATATAAACCAGAGCGATAAACAGCACCACGAATTTCTACGCGATTCTCAAAACGCTTCAATACGGCATCTACAGAAATGGAGTCACCATCATCCAAACGGAAAACAGAGTAATCCATTTCGTCTACATTATATACCTGATGTTCGCGACCACTTTTACGAATAATACGAACTGCCTTTTTGTAAGCATCTCCAGTAAAGCCACCAGCATAATTCAAAATAGTAGCAACAGTCTCTGTTGGCTTCATTTCATAGAACATCGGGCGCTTTACCTTACCAGCTATTCGCACCAAAGATTCATAAGGGTTAACTATAATTACATCTCCTTCCTGAAGACGGATATCATCTTTCATCTTACCCTTCATAAGGTAATCATAAACATCCAGATCAGCAATCGTTTTGCCATTGCGAACTACCTTAATACTACGCAGACTACCAATTTTATTAACACCGCCAGCACGATACAAAGCATGGAAAACAGAGGAAAAAGAGGATAATGTATATGTTCCAGGAACAGCAACTTCACCCATTATATTAATCTGTATAGTCCGGATATCCCCTAAAGTCAACTTTATTTGAGAGGTAGGTTCACTTCCTGATATTCCTGAGTATATTTTTGAAAATTCACGTTGTAAATATGCATTGGCATCTTTTACAGTCATTCCACTTAATTGAACAGGTCCCAACCCGCTCACCTGAATAGTTCCTTCAGGTGAAATACTTTGGCGAATTGTATTCTCCGAAGCACCCCAAACATCAATAATAACCTCATCGCCAGGTCCTAAACGATAGTCCACCGGAGTAGCCAGGTTAATACTCGGTTCAAACGTTAAATTCCGGTTTGTAAATACATCATGACCAAAAATTTGAGAAGCATTATCTGTAGTAGCAGTATTATCAGCCCTATTATCTACTCTCCCCCCTACAGTCTCATCAAGCATTCCCACTTCTGAATAGTCAGTAGTTCTTCTCTGCCCTCCCCCATCATCAACTAAAGTACGTTGACGCAATTGAGAAGGCATTTCATTGGATTTATTACTTACAGTATTACTTTCCGAATATTTCTGTTGTATCCTGCTAACTTGCTCTTTGGTCACCCCTCTACGCAATAGTTCTGTGGTTATCTGCTTCTGACTTTTTCCACTTTTATTTGCTTCCTTTACGTATTGAATAACCTGATCATCCGACATCTGCTGGGCCATAGCCACTCCAGAAAGGACGAAAATTAAAAAGAATAGTGTTATTAATCTGCGCATAAGATATTTGATTAATCTTTAGAATTCCTATAATTAATATAAATCGGGCACAAAGGTAGCATATTATTTTATAACGCCCATTTATTTTACATCTAAATTTTGGAAAAAGATTTTAAAACCGTCTCTATCAAGAGCTCAGACCTCTACCGGATGTTCAGCAATACATGAAATTATTTTTTTCATTTCGTTAATTATTGTCAGAGGCTCACCCGATTCGTATTTTTCAACTAAAGAATCAATCTGTTTACAGACCTTATCAACTCCTGCAATATCTTCCCTGCTTCTCCTCACTTTGTCATAACATGTAGCTTCAGTTTCCTCCGCCGATTCATCCTCAAAGACATATATACCTCCATTTTCACCAAGATTTCCTGCTTCCAATATCAGTAGGCAAGCTTCCGGTAAGGTCATCAAACTACGGGGAGCCTCCGGATATACATCCGCAAAGCGGACTACAAATAATTTAGCAGTAAGCTCCTCTTGCCTGATTTTTTGCGAAAGTCCCCGCATATAGATTTCAGCCAAACGCTTACTGTATCCCATTACATGAACTGGTGACAGAGCATGATTCGTAGAAATCATCATACATTTATACACCTTATATTTAATCGCCAAATCTGCAATATTTTTAGTACCTAAAACATTAACCTGCAACGCTTCAGCAGCATAATCCTCCAACATAGAAATATTTTTATAAGCCGCTGCATGAAAGACCAACTGTGGCATATACTGTTTAAATATAGCTTCCATCCTACTACGATTAGCAACATCCGCTACCAGGACCTTTACTTCAAGGTTCTTCCAATGATCTGATAATTCCAATTGAACATCATACAAAGGAGATTCAGCCTGATCAACTAATATCAATTGATAAGGATTCAGAGCCGCCAATTGACGAACAATTTCACGTCCCACAGCACCTGCAGCACCAGTCACCAATATCCGATGCCCTTCAATATAAGCAGCAATCTTTCGGATATCAGCCTGGATAGGCTCACGACGAAGCCAGTCCTCTATATGAATATCTTTTATAATCCCGTCATCCAGACAGTTACTTAAGGGTGGTACTGTCATTACATGAATATTTTGGGCCAACATTCGCTCCATTACACCAGATGATTCTAAATCTGCCAGCTTATCTGGTGACACAACAACCGTTTGTACATTCTTTCTTTTCAAATGCTCAAACAACTTATTATTATTAGCATAAACCCTACACCCCATTGTATGCTTACCTATCATCCAAGGTTCATCTGAAATAAAGCCGCATACACGATAATGATTATTTCGACTGACCCGCATCGATTTAGCTATATTTACTCCTGTCCCGCGAAAGCCATAAATAAATACATTTACGCAGTGCCGATCATCAAAAGATAAAGCCTCATGCAGCATTTTCACTAAAATGCGCAGACATACCATAAAAGTAAAATTGAGAATATATGCTATAAAGACAATCCCATTCGGTAATGTTTCTCCAAATCCAAAAGCCGACCAACAAAAATTACCAATACCCAATAAACCATAGCTTATTGTAAGAGATATAAACACTCTGTAAATATCCACAAACGAAGAGAAACGAATAACTCCAACATAGGTATGGAAGACAGAAAAGAAACACAGATTACAAGAAAGCGAGAATAAAATCATCCATATATATAATGATACCTTATATATTATAGAAGAAACTCCCAATTGAAGTATGCATGCTAAAAGCATAGAAATCACAACCAAGCAGATATCAATAGCCAAAATCGTCCATTTAGATGCAATGCGGGATGAAAGATTTCTATAATAAACTTTTAGGTTCATAATTATTGTCAGATCTTAGGTTGATATACACTTTTGCAAAGATGTATTTTTTATATTGATAAAACAATTTTTTTAGAAGGAAAATGACAGAACAGACCTCAAAAATAGCTTTAAGAAAGATTTTCTCAAAAAAATCTTCTTTTCTTTTCGTAGTTTCGAAGAAAGCTGTAAATTTGCACCCCGTAAAACAAAAAGCCGTTGCCGCTATAGCTCAGTTGGTAGAGCAACGCATTCGTAACGCGTAGGTCGCCAGTTCAAGTCTGGCTAGCGGCTCAACAGTAAAACGCTGATTATAAATATTTTAATCAGCGTTTTTTCTTCTAAAAAGTCTCATCTGAATAAAAAAAAGCACATTTCTGCAAATATATATGGCTAAAGTTGTATAGTAGAATTGTGTTTGATTATTCAGCTTATGGCAACAATCAGATTAACAGTATTAAGTTCCATTAAGGAACAAGATGGCAGACTGCCGATCTTAGTCTGTATCTCCCAAAAGAAACAGCGGGCTTACATCAAAACAACCTTTCTATTGGATGATATCGCAGAATTCGAAAATGGAAAGGTCGCATATCGCAAAGATGCAAGTGTAATGAACAAACGATTAGAGTTTGTATTCTCACAATATAAAGAGAAATTTGACTCCATAGAAAACATTGAGTATCTCTCTGCTATGCAGATCAAACAAATAATTATCTCTAAAGAAAAGCCATCTCATATTTCCTTTATTGGATATTGGAAGAAGCGTATTGCAGAGTTTGAAGTAGAAGGAAGAGAAAGCTATGCAAAAATGAACCAAGAGACGATCCGTATATTTACCAATGCCGAAGGAGATGTTCCCATCCCTGCTGTCAACACATTATTAATAGAACATTTCAAAAAATGGATGATGAGAAAGGGGTACGCCAATGGGAATATAGGATTAAGACTAACTCACCTGAAAGCAAGAATCAACGAATTAATCAAAGCCGGCATTCTTAAACAAGATGTACATCCCTTTGCTTATACCAAAATCCCGACTGCCGAACCCAAGGAGTGCGATCTAACAATAGAGGAGTTTCAAAGAATACGAAATACCGAATTAGACGGGAAGAGGATTAGTTTAGGAAAAGATATGCTTCTACTATCTTTCTATTTATGCGGGATAAATCTGAAAGACCTATTATCAGTAGACCTATCATCAGACATTCTTTCTTTCGAGAGAACTAAAACACTACATGCAAAGACAGGAAAAGCAAATATTACAATACCGATACATCCAGAAGCAAGAACTATAATAAATAAGTATATTAATAAAAAAGGCGTGCTGGATTTAGGGTATTCTTACACGTATTCAAATTTACAGAAGTATATCAATCTTTGTATGAGGGAACTGAAAAACCATTTAGGAATCAAGCAAACACTATGCTTCTATTCCGCACGTAAAACCTTTGCCCAATTCGCTTCCGAACTCGGCATCCCAGATGGCGTAATAGACTACTGTCTTGGGCATTCTGATAAAAGTAAAGGAATTATCAGGTTCTATACAAAAGTCAAGCAAAAGCAAGCTGAAATAGCAATCAATCGGGTGATCGATTACGTGAACAACCCCGAAAAATATAAAGACTACATCGAGATGAGAGCAGATATCATGATGATGAAAGGGTAATTGTGGTTCAGATACTATCCCCGTAGTTGGGTTACTATGGGGATTTTTCATTTTTTTTGTGTCTGGACTAAACTTTTTAAAAGCTCATTAGTAATAGCACATGAAGACCAAGCAAGAGATGTGGATGCGCGCTGATGAGCTTGGTACTCAAAAGGCGATATTTTATTGCCTCCTATATATAAGAATAAGGGACGGTTTATTCAGCCGCCCCTTCTACAAATTCCTTCAGCCTGTACAGACGCGTAATGGCCGGATTGTAAAATCCATCCGGGTAATGCTGTTTAATGTCGTTGATATTGGCTCTAACATAAATACTGGTGTCAGTAATATGTTCAGCTTCACTAAGTACTACCTCTTTAGGTAGCTGTGCGTTCTCAGCCCATTTTATTAAGGCGTTCACGCTTTCTTCGTCATAATTAAATTCCATATTGTTTTTGTCGCAAAGGTAAATCATAGCTAGGAAAAGGCAAAGAAAAAGGCAGCTTATTCGGCTGCCCTTTTCCCTTCAAGATATTTATCATATCCCTTTTGCCAGAAATACATATCTACAATCTTCATTGGAGGGTATATCATATTCCTACCAATAATCTTCTGACAGTTTTCAATTTCTGAAATATTTTCTTGAACAAAGCTAAATATATTCTCATCAGTTGGATTCGATTCAAATGTTAAATTCCATCCATCTATAAAGAAGCGGTCTAATGCAGGAAAACAACCTAAAGTACCTAACAAGATCTTTGTTTGCAAAGTCTTTGAAGCCTTAACGCTAACCTTATCATATTCTTGGAATATTTTATGCATTAACCCCTGTATTTCTGTTAAGCTCTTAATAGACTCTCTATTTAAAGCTACTGGTTTAATTAGTTTAACGACCTCATAATGTACTTTATAATCTTTCTTAAGCAAGGTCGTGGAACCTCTATACATACCCCAACTTGCTAAATAGAAAGCAAGATGTAATGCCAAATAATCAATTGAGTTTTCAGAATTACCAAATGCCTTGTAACAATGTTCCCAAGACAAATAACGGTGATTATCAGTATGTAACTCATTTATGTATTTCTCAACATATTCTTTCATAATCGTAAAATTTAGAAACAAAAAAAGTATGGTAAGTTTATAGATCACCTAAACAATAAAAGCAATGACAGTATATATAGAAGCTAATAATATCTTATAGCCAATGTTTATCCAATAATACCAACTGACTTTAGAAGACCTACAAATGGGCTTTGCTTTCTGTTAATGAACGACTTGACTTTTTGGGTGTTAATACATTCCAGATCGCGAGCTTGTCTGAATGCGGAAATAAATTGATTCTTACTGATAGATTCTCCTTCCGTGGCTCTATTACTTCCTTCCTTGCCACCTTTGTATTCTATAGAATCATTTATTACCTTGGCATTGTATTTAATACCAGTAGTAGATAAAAACTGTTTATTCTTATTAATATAGGCTACTATTATATTCCAGACTTCATTAGCTGGCATTCTTTCATATTCCTGTTTTACTTTCATAATATCTTTTTTCGCAAAGATACTAGAAGTTTAATCATTAACATTAAAAAGCCTCGAATCTTTCGACTTGAGGTGTCTCTTATCGTTAAAAGATGACTTCCACTTCTTTACCACTGCCACAAATTATAACTCACTCCAACCCCAACATAAAAACCACTTTGGCCAGGATAAAAGCCACATCCTGCTTGCAAGCCAAGTCCCCAACGCTTCTTCTTAGGTGCAATGGTGTGGTAAATATCATTCGTCACCGTCTGATACACCGTCTTAGGGAACACCATCAAGCTATCAAGTTTCGGACGATACCCGCTCACCCATGCACGATAAAGACTATCTTCGTAATAAGCCTGCTCGCGATGAACAACAGTGTCACCGATACGCATAGTATCTGTTAGTCGGAAGACCAACAGAGGAGCCATAGGTGCAGAGATAAGTAACGTATCAACCTTTACGACGGTCTTTACCTTTGTCTCGGTATGTATTTCTGCCGGGAGAGGCTCGCGCGGACGGAACCAAGCCACTACACAAGCCACTGCCAGTAATATAAGTAATATCCAAGGCAACTTTTTCATGGCCGTACAACTACATTACAGAGAAAGTTAGAGAACTCACTACGTACATCAAAACATGGACACGCCTTGATATACTCTGCCGGCTCTACTTCACCGCTACCATCAAGATCCGGCGATGTATCCCGGTGACCAAGAAGCTCAATAATCTGGTATTCCTTACAAAGTTTGGCAACCAGTTCTCGAAGTGCGGCCTTCTGTTCAGGCGTCCGGGTATCGGCTGTTTTCCCGTTTGCATCCAGACCACCAATATAACAGATACCAACCGAATGTTTGTTGTATGACACATTCGAGAATCCTTTAGTATTACAATGCGCCCCGTCGATAGAGAGAGGGCGTCCATTCTCCACAGTCCCATCAAGGTCAATCACAAAGTTATAACCAATCTGATTAAAACCACGCGCCCGGTGCATCTGATCAATGTCTTTGGCCCGTAGATCCTGCCCGGCACATGTGGCCGAGCAATGGATGATAATTGCATCAATTGTTCTCATTTATCTTCCTCCTTATTAATTATATCGTTTACATCTTCCTTTTCCATACTAAATACTTTCTTTGCAAACACACCGATAGCGGCCGCCAGATTAAAGTTATATCCTTTTGGCTTTAATATATTACTGATGATCGAACATCCCTCTATAAAGCAGACAAACAAACACGCATAAGTATCTATATGAAAAGAGCCACCTGCCGCTTTATTCACCATCACCACCATTACCACGAAAGAAAAATAAGTAACCATCTTTCCCATTGTCGCACGCCATGCACGACTGAAACGTACATGTTCCTTCATCAACAAGCTTTTTCTTACTCCTGTTGCCAAATCACAAACCACCACACAGAACATGGCTATGAGCCATGGTATCATCAACTGCAAGCTGTCCATGACAAAACTGCCAGCTATTGGGCCAAACAATCCAGCAACGGACTGATGAAAACTTTTTTCTTCCATTCTATTCTTTATCTTAAAATATACTACTAACCACCTATTTGTCCGACACAAAGGTAATTTTGCAACTCCCTTGCGAAAAGGACATAAAAAAAGAGCTCGATGACAACATAGGTTGCCACTAAGCTCTTGGTTATGAGACAAAGATAAGGAGAATATCTCTTATCCGTAAATCTACAATGGATTTTTATTCAAATCTACTCTTAAAAGTCTTTTTCAAATTGTCGTTTAATTGATTCACAAAATACAAAGCATCTTCTTTAGCTGATACACTTCGCTCTTTCTCATAAATAGAAGTATATCGTTCTGATTTATCCAACAGTGATTTATTGCAGTCTATATTTATCAGCCAGTCACCTGTATTTTGTCTTGCCAATGATAAACCATACACATTCTTACCTATACTAATATCAGCAGTAGATAATGGTACAGCACCTTTCAATATGATAGAAAAATCACGATGAAATATTAGTTCATTAGGCAAATCAGAAGAAGGACAAGCAAATTTCAATGTTAAAATATTATTTGAAATACTCTTTTCAATAATGCAATTATTACGAAAATAATTATACTCATAGACTTCATCTAAAGTCGCAAACCAAATGCAGTCATTACCGTCTTTCCCATATTCATCATTTAGTTTAGCAAATAAATCAAGAACATATTGAAGATTTTCAGGTCCATGACTGAAATCATGAAGCCAAGCAAAATTTTCAGAAGTGGCTGCAGCACTGATATTTGGCCATAGCTGAGCAAGTGTAGGGGTAGATTCTACAAATCGACGATATTGAGCTATATTTTTTAAATTAATTTCATCATCAAAGGTTATATTGAAAGGTGAACCCATATCTGTGTTACTTTCAGCTGCAACAAATACGACATCGTCAAGAGCTCGGGCAGCAACTACATAATTGTTTTTCCCACTTGGACGGGCCAGTACTTTCATCTTCCTGCCTAAAGCACTCTCAGTTATTTCCTGACATTTCTTCATACCTTTCAAAATACCATCTACAGAATCGTCACCATCTGTATTGACGTCATGAAAATATATTTCATTGCCAAACTCAAGTATAGGAACAAGGTCATTCCACACGAGGTAAGGATAGTACTTGTCTGGCTTATGTGTAGTTGGACTCATGAAATTATCTATATTGCGGTTACTGGCATCAGGCCAAATAGAGACACCAATAGAAAAACGATGTTCAACACCACACCCATCAGTGTAACCAAGAGTTTTTTCAGGATATGAGCCTGTAGTATGTTCTTGACTCACATGGTAAAATCTGTGATAATCCATCCATTTTTTATTAATAAAACAAAATCCTCTACTATAAGCCATGACAGTACAGTCATCAAAAGTATAGCTGTATGCAAACTTCTTGTTATACTTCAAAGGAGGAAAATAGACCTGTATATTGTCTATGTCTGTACCTACCGTAATAGGTATTTTTATATAGACCTCATTCCAATCAAATGTCTTTGGAACACTAAAATCAGGCAAATCATCTTCTTTGTTGTCAGGGATAGACGGTTCTGGTTCTGGCTTTTCTTTCTCTTCTTCACTATCAAGGCCTTTATAGGCATCTTTCATACATCCATTCAATGCCATACAAATCGTTAAGAGTAATAAGCCATGCAAAATATAAAATAGTTTTTTCATGTTTATAAACTGTTATTTTTGACAAAAATATAAATATATTTGTAGAAAACACATTTACTATTCAATTATTTATAAAATTCTTTCAAATTCAAGAACATTGGCTCCTGTTGTAATCCATGATGAAGCTTTTCTACCAAACTTAATGATCAGCCAACCGTCCGAATCTGCAGCTACATCTTCCCAAATCAACACATTTACATAATTGTTCTTTAGGCTAAACGATGGAGATTTCTGTTGTCCGTTGATGTCAAAAACATGCATGGCAGGATCACTCGGTATGACTGAATTGCCGCCCAAAGATGCGAATAGAGTAATTTTATACCGTGCGCCCGGAGTAGTCTTAAATGCATGTGCATTCCACTCTGTGGCAGAGTTTGAATGCCCGACACTTGGAGAACTCCAAACGGAAAATGGAGAATATATACATTCATCGCTTTCTTCCGGAGCGTATGAAGAACCTCCGGAAGGTGACTTCAATCCTGCTAATTGCGGATATGAACTATAATTGCTATCATTGGTCCACAGCCATGCGCCAACCCATACCAAACCGCTCGCCTGCCCGTTTACATCAAGCATATCTAAAGTTTTGTTCCAGTTCGGGAACACATTATATCCACTCTCTGTACAACTGGAATTAGCAGATATTTTCACAACAGAACTTTCGGAGGCTTCCTGCAGGCTTATTGTAGCATTTGAGATCGCTGTGGTAGTAGTAGCATTCTTAACCTTGCAATATACTGTTTTGCTTCCTGCTCCACTCGATAAGGTAAAAGGAACAGATACACCACTATAAGTATTCCAGGAAGCACCGCTGAATGATGGTGATTCTGATAGCATATAATGTGTAGGTGATCCGGTTATTGACATTGATATAGTAACCTCTCTACTACTCGTACTACCTGCGCCACCATTGATGCTGATTGAATTAAGCACAAGCGCATCTGTTGCCGCCTCTTCGTAAGAAATTGAAGAAGATACAATATCACTCTCGCCATATTCATTCTTAATCTTGGCATATATCTTTTTAGTACCATAAACGGAGCTTAAGGTAAATGAGACAGATGTCGCGCTACTTGCAATCCATTCCACATCGTCCAGATTGGAACTTTCAGACAATTTATAATGTGTAATCACTCCTGTACGATCAAAGGTTACTGAAACCTGTCGTGCATTAGTAATAGCCGCTCCATTATTGATACTTATAGAATTTAATGTCGGAGCCGTATCTATGGATGAGAGACGGTCGTTGAAGATGGTTTGCAAATCATTTCTTAACTGAGAAATGAAATATACAGCATCATCCCGAACCTCACCATCCTGATTTTCAAGATAAAGGTTCGAATACTTGTCAGCCATTTCATAAGCTCTTTTTTCAAGATCAATATTGATTGAAAACTTATTATTTAGGTTGCCAAACTTAAATCCATAAGCATCCCCTTTCGTTAATTCCGCTGACAGGGAACTATTATAAGTACCATTCAACTGTACAGTGAACTCCTTATGGCGAAAGTACTTTTCGTTTGGAACAAGGATAGAAAACTTAACGCCCTCAGACGTTACTTCCTTCCTGATTTTTGAATATTTCCTAATGAACCAATACTCGTATATCTCATCCAATGAAGCAAAAATCATAGTATCACTGCCATCCTTACCGTATGTGTCGTTCAACTTGACATACAAATCTTTTATGAACTGGTGCTCAGCCGGACCATGACTAAAGTCATGATACCACTGATAAAGTCCAGAGGTAGCTTTAGCTGTGATATCGGTCATCAAAGTATTTACATCCGGCGTTGATTCAACAAACCTACGATATTGCACCTTGTTCTTCAACTCAACGTCTTGTGCAAAACTAATATTCTGTAATAGTCCAAGAGGCGTAGAACCTTGTGCACACATGAATGAGACGTCCTCAAACTTTTCACCTGCCAAAACATAGTCATGGTTTCCGTTGGGTTCTGCCAATGTTTTCATGCCATGCCCGGGAACTTGAGACAAGGTTATATTCTGAGATTTTCTCAGTCCCTTTACAATACCATCTACAGTATCATCGCCATCTGTATTGACATCATGGAAATAAATCTCATGCCCGAACTCAAGCATCGGTCTAAGGTCATCCCATACGAGATATGGATAATATTTGTCAGGCTTATGCGTGCTCGGATTCATTATATTATCTATATTCTGATTACTGGCATCAGGCCAGATAGAGACACCAAGGGTAAAGCGATGCTCAATGCCAAGACCATCTGTATAGCCAAGAGTTTTTTCCGGATATGAACCCGTAGTTTTAGACATTCCCACATGAAAATTCTTCTCAACATCCTGCCATTTCTTATTAATGAACAGATGTCCACGGCTGTAGGCTAAAACCGTATCATCATCGAAAGTATAACTATAGGCGAATTTCTTATCATACTTGAAAACAGGCATAGTAAGTGCTGCATTAGTAGCCGCGTCACCTGTTAATCCTTTAACCATAAATTCGACTAATTCATACTCCAGTTTCACATATTGGAGATGGAGCACGCCATAACAAATAGCATCAGTAGCAGATTCGCATTTGACAACTAGCTTTGTCTTATAGTCTAAATCAACATATGCCTTTTCAACACTGTATTTATTGGGATAGAAATTCGTTCCGTCAGATACAGCAAAGCTGCTTATTGCAAGGTAGGTATTCTTGCCAAGTGGAGTCTCCGATATCTCATATTCCTTTGTTGTGCCTGCAATTACAGGCAGTTCTTCGAGTTTAAAAAAACATTCATAAAGATTCAATTCATTACCACCGATACGGTAAGTCCCGCAAATCTTTTCAGTATCCTGTATTATTGATGAACCGGTTTGAATCTCACTGATCCGTTCAGATAAACCGGATATTTGACCGGGTAATGACGCAAGAGTATTCTTATCCGTATTGGTATAGTCGTTAGTAGACAATCCCTTGCCGGATACTGCATCTACTTTGCCATTAACAGCAGATACTATTTGATTTAATTCACCAGCCGATAATGTATCACCGGTATTTTTCGAAGGTATATTCAAATTTGCCATATTACATATTATTTTAGAGTTATCTTAACGTGATAGGGAAAGTATAAGGAAAACCCGTTGAAGGTGGCGTAACACCGCCTTGGATAGCTGATATAGGTATGAAGACTATCTGTCGTATTCTTCTGTCAAAAACAGGGATTAGCATGTTATCAACATCAATGCTGCCTGAATATGCCTCTGGCACAAGATTGTCAAGCGAATTATCAACCAGTTCGTTAATCTTATCTACTAATTCATTCAGCTCTTCGGCTTTCAGAACATTGCCTTTTACAAAAGTTTTCTCCAGTTTATCCATTATCCTAAGTAATCGTAATCTAACCTGCTCGAATTAAGCATAAAGTCCATAACCTCTACAACAAGATTCCTACTTCCGGCCAGAGCGTTTAAAATAATAGGGAGCTCATTGCACTCAGTCATGCTCATGTCGCTCTCAATCATCCGGATGTCAGCGCGTTTGGTTAAGCCTTCTTCATCCTTCTGGCCTGAACGTATGCGGAACTTGATGTACTTTATCATACAACTTCTTTACTAAGTAATTGTACTAATTCACGTTTAACAGAAGCCCTAAAGTTTGAATTACGCATTACTGCAATAATGGCCTTGCAATAGCATTCTGGTATCTCCACCTCTCCATCAGAATAATAGATTCTTTTTGCAAGATCTTCAAAACCAATATCAAGCAATATAGAACCATTATACATCATCTCATTACCTAGAGACTCTGCAATATCAAAAACTTCTTTTGATCCTTCAAAAGAAACCGTTACCTCAAACTTCCTAAAATTGATTTTCATAATTATATATTATTAAGATGAATAGCCAACACAGATACCACCTACAAATTTGGCATTGCTGATAGTACCGCTATATCCGGGAAATATATTGTCTCCATTATATATCATAAATCCATCAACCCCAATTTCAATACCCTTTTTTTCTTTACTTATTTTAAATGGACGAGAAGAACTTAAACCGAGTGATATTACGTGGCCGAAAAGATCTACAATTTGTATGTTTCCTCCTCCAATAGATGTAAAATAACTATCATCGGAATTATAATTTATAACCTGTATGAATGGAGATGAGTCATCGGTATTTCCTCTCATTACTATTCTGTCACGCTTTTTATTATCTAACATAGTAAGATATGAACTTTTCCTAAAAGTAATCCTCCCGTCAAAGTACAAATCGCCATTTTCATCCCATTCTATATTTCTATTTGCCAGATATCCTGCTTTATCGTTTCCTAAGTACCAAGCACCACCACTATTATATATAGAACCGTCAGCGCCCAAATATGTATTGTTCTTATAGATGCTATTCTCATCAATCTTCCAGCCTGCAATTTCTCCCTCTACCGAACTTATTTTACCGCTGAAGGAACCACTTTCAACAACAACATCCTTTCCGTGAAAAAGCCCAGAGTTATCAATATAAAAAGAGTCATCTGGTGTATTGATATTCTTAACTGAAACATTTTCAAAAGAGCCAGAAGTTGCATTTATTGTGCCTTTAACAGTAACTGCACCAGTAGCGTCAATATACAGGTTATCATCTGAAGTATTGATACTCTTTTTCAGAGTGATATTTTCGAATGTTCCATGCTGGAATATTCCTGATTCAAAAGTTGCATTTGTGGCCGATATATCCCCAGATATGGTAGCACCGTTTATATTAACATTGTTACCGTAAAAATCACCGACTGCATCAATCCGGAATGCACCATTAGGACTAATAATGTCACCAACTGTTATATTCTCGAATGTTCCAGCAACCGCATTCACCGTTCCATTAAACACACCGTTGTTAGCGGTGAAGTTGTCCATAGTAACATGTCCATTCGTATCAACAACAAAGTTGCCATTAATCATTGTCCGCCCGATAAAATCTATCTTATCAGCACGGATGGAAGCATTAGAGGTAAAGTTACCGTTGTCATCAGAGATAAAAGTTGAAATCTCCGCCTTGCTAACCATACCAGCCGCATCGGAATATTCAGACATTAAGCTGGAAAAGTCCTTTGTAAGCACCAGCCCATTCTTGTTGGTAGAAACAATGTTTCCATTGCTATCTACAGCAGTCACAAGCACAGCAGCTTCTATCTTGTCCTCCATCTGCTTGATGTAGGAAGATGTAATTTTCGTGGATGGGCGCCAATGCGTAATGCTAAAGGCTTCTTCCGCTTTCTTTGCAGTTATACAGACGAGGGAGTCATTATCGTATGCATATTCCCCGTTTGTCCATGTCGCATTTACCCAGAGATCGCCCACATCGTATTCGTCTTCGGTAGTAGGCTGTACAATAAAGATACGTCTTTTGCCTTTAGCTATCTTTTGAGCTTCTGCAGCAGCTTCCAACGCAGCAATAGTGTCCTTGTCTGTAACTTCCTTCCATGCATACACGTCAGCAACCAATTCCCAACGATATGCCCGGCCACCACCAACAGCAGGATCCTTGGAAGTGTTATAGAATAAGTCTTGTTCATGCATGGCTTTCGTTTCATTATCAAGCCATTCGCTAGCGGGAAGGTTAGTGAGCGCCGGAATATATTCTTCAAACCAGACTATAATAATCTTATCAGTCTGAGAGAGAGCATCCTCTACATTAGATGCAATATTCTTAAGCTCATTATCTATATTCTTTCCGGTTGTAGCAGAAATAAACTTTCCCTTAACCTCCAAACCTGATTCATCTGTATATTTGAGATAGGAACTTTCATCTCTTGCACCTATATAAGCGTTACCGTACACCTTCATGTATGCATGCCCGGTGGCCTTGTTAAGTCCAAAGGAGATGATATCCTTATCCGTCAGGTTGAAATCGTTAATGTCGGCATAGAAAACTATCGACGGAGAGGTTTCGTTAGTAGATGAAAGGACAATCGCACTTTGAAGGTCTACATCCTTCCTGTGTCCTAAACCGATAATATTATCACCAGCCTGGGGAACATTGCTACCTTCGTCACAGATGGTTTTGGAAAGGTCGATATAATCCCGTCCAACCTCCATCACTTCACGCCAGTAGTAGCGGTTGGAGGCATTAAGAGTTGTACCGTCTACAAGGTTGCATTCCTTGGCTTGTGCAAGTGATCCGACGCTAAACTCGTTTGCAATCGCTTCACCCTCCTGTTCGGCAAGGAAATAGCATCTGTAAACGTCTTCCAGTTCTTCGACACGGATACACTTCATGCCGGCATGGGTGATGAGCTGTTCACCACCTACATGCGTAGCCTTCTTCACCTGAAGTTCTTCAAAGACGGCTTTGATCTTCACATACAGACGGTCAACAACAGCTTGGGAAGTACCGTCTTCACGTACGGTAATGCCACTACCGTTCTTACCTATCAACAATCCTTTCAGGAAGGTTATGATTTCTTCCGCTACATCGGGGGCGTCTTTTCTCAGGAACATACGAAGTGTACGCAAGGCGGAGAAAACATTGAAATTGCTGGCCGCTGTCGCATCGTTGGTCTTGATGACATAGATATTACTGCCGCCGGTACTGGTGAAGGTCTGCCCTTTGAAGGTCAACTCTTCAACCTGGGTCTCAATGTCCGAGATACGGGAATAAGCCGCACTCTCACCAATAGTGTACTGCGGGGAATCATGGGGTAAATCCAGTTTTATTTCAAAGCCGATAACACGGGACAAGCGCCCACCCTTGAAATAGGCAGGATTAATCAGGTTGATGCGCTGTCCCATGTCGAAGCTGTGATTGATTTGGTCCTCATGTACCCAGATGGAGTTGAGGGTAGCGGTATAGGTACCATCGTCAATACAAGTCTTGGCTACATATTTCTTGGCAGCTTCAAGTAATTCCTGCTCGGCAGCGGAAACTAAACCCAGTTCGGTTATCTTCTCGGCATTCCAGCCACTAAGGACATATTTATCACCTTCGGCAGGAAGAAGAACTTCATCCGGCAGGGGACGGCCGTAATCCTCGTTCTGAACGATTTCCCAAAGCTGGGCGTCAGGATTCCAAGAACCGTCGTCATTCTTCTCGGTCAAGCCAAGAGGATTGAAGGCTACGCCGAACTCCATGCCGTTGAGCTTGCCGGATTCAAATCTGATTTTGAGTTCTTGTCCCTCAAGGATGTATTCCTTTGAGAAGTTGATGCCGGAATCCTTGAATCGGTAGAAAGTCGCTTTCGTTTTAGTACCATCTTCATTGTCTACCTCGCTTTCATAGGAGCTTACATCGGTGATTTCACCTATTCTTTTAGGGTAGATATCATCAAATACAACAACCGTTTCGATGGCTTCCAAATCAGTCAAACCTTCATGGGCATCTACATAAGGAGTACCTTCAGGAAGCATCAAACGCTTTTGCACGATACCATTGACAACAGTACTCTGGTCTACCGGGCGATAATTGGTAGGAATATTACGCGTGGAACCGAATGCATAGATACGGGTAGCATACGTGCCCTTGCTCTCACTCCTGCTGACTTCTTTGGCCTCCTTGGTAAGCTCTATCTTTACAGCGTCGGAGAATTCGCAACGACCGAAATTAATAACATGGTCTGTAACCCAACAGTCGCAACCCCACTTATCCGCCATACTGAAGATGGCATCAATAAGGTTCATGTTGTCATAAGACATCAGCTTGGAGGAATTCTCTACACTGCTGTCAATGGAAAACGTGAAATCCTTTCCCTCATACTTGTAACCAAGAGCTTTCAAATTACGAAGGAATACACCCATCTGGACATCCAGTGAAGCGGTGAGATTCCAGGACGCTTCCCGTCCGCCAACTTCCGGGGTGTATTTGAAGATTTTCGTTTTCCATTGCCAGTAGTAAGCATCCAATCTAAGTTCGTAGCTATAACCGCCATTGGATGCGTTATAGGTCGGATAAGACATATCCACAATCTGGTAGATCTTGGTTAATTTACCGCCCATGGAGGCATCGAATACACCACGTAAGTCTACGTAATCACCGATCTGGAAGTCTATTGGAGATGGAGCATTGAAAGGCAATATCACATAGTCCTCTTTCATTAAAGAGAACCTGCCTTTTGCCCCGGGGTTAATCTGTGTAGAAAAGCGGGTATTACCTTGTATGTCTTTGATATCTATCATAACAACACCAAAGGTCGGAGATAAAAAAAAGAAGCCCTAAAAATTAGAGCTTCGATATACGACAATATTCTCATTGTCGTAAATTAGTTTAATTTGGCCATAATAGAACCAGATTTATTCGTCTTTTCTTTACCTGCCACTTACCCCCGCATATACACTACTTACGTCCTTCTGGACTTGGGTTTGGTTCACATACTTTCATAGTTATTTTAGAAAATGTACGGTCAAGACTCATTGCATATGTTGTTGCATTTTTATAATACACACGATAAACTTCACTGCCAAGTTCTGGAACATTAATATCAACTAATCCAGATGACATTTCCATCATAAAGGCTTTATATTTGGCCATGTAATCCTTTTCCCCCTCTCCTTGGAGAGTAAACGTTAGACTTATATCCCTTTCATCAGCTTTATTGTTATCTAAAATAACCCTTTTTCCATTTTCTAATCTGCTCTTATTCTCACAATACTCCTTTACTGGAGGTGGTGTTAATAACACATTTAGAAAATTATCTCCCATATTTACGCCCCATATCTTGAAAGCGTCTTTTCCATTAATAAATAAATCACCTTTCATTATTACAATGCTCTTTTAATATTTTCATTAATCCTATCCAGTTTATCATTCATTTGAGGAGTATTCTTGGATATTTTAGTTACCCCCTCTACAACATCGGTGAATTTCTCTATTTGAAAAGTTCTCAATTCATCCACGATTCTCTCCATATTAGATACCTTATCAGTCAATGTTCGTATGTCATCAGTCGGGAACACAACATTTATTTGCGACTGATAACCACTGGCTATCACCTCTCTGGTTCGGTCAGCTATATTGAAATTCCCGGATCTCAATGCAGGAATATCTTCACTCCTAAGATTAAGTAATGAAAGCTTGTTATTGATGGATGACAGCAAACCGGTCTGTTGAACAGCCTGGTTCTTTATCTCTTCCCCGGCAACCTGCAAAGCAGTGAAACGCCCGTTAAGCTCCTCCCCTGTGTCTTGTGACATTGCTTCAAAACCTTTAGAAGATGCCTGCTGTGAATACATGGTTCCGAAGAACTGGTTGATTGCATCCACCTCCTTCTTCATGTCGTCAACCATAGTCTGCTTCATGGCATCAAGCGTCTGCTTCTCCTCAGAAGTAAGATTGTCATCTCCCATGGCTTTTTGCCATTCATTGTACCATTTCTGCATCTGGGGCTTGAAGTTGTTCACATACATAGCCTTAATCAAAGCTTTACGCATGTATTCACCCATGTCGTCAGAGATATCTTCGGCAGTAGCTTCTATATCGTACAGAGAGTTCAGAATATCATCAGAGAAAGATTCCCATTCCTGTTCGGCTTCATTCCTTGCATTCTCTGCTTCCTGAGCGGCTTCTTCCGCACGTTTTATTGCACCGGTATCAAGAGATGGGAACAGAGCATTAGCAGCGTCCACAATGTCAACGCCTGCTTTCTGAATCTCGGCTATCATCTCGTCCAGAGTCTTACGCTCAGCGGTATCTATAGCACCATCTGCAATGAATTCAGTATACTTGTCGTACCACGCCTGAATCTGGGGCTTAAGCTGTGCGGTGAACATGGAATCAACCAAAGCATTACGCATATACTGGTAGATATTGTTGGCCACATCTTCGGCAGTGGCCTCTGCATCATATAACACATTCTTAATGCTATCAGAGAAGGACTCAAAAGCTTTCTTTACATCTTCTCCCGAATCCGTCCAAGCATCGCTGATTTCCTTTGCGGCATCGGCAACTTCCTTACCTAACTCGTCAATGTCATTCCTGATATTGGCACGCTCTTCGTCGGTAACCAGTCCGTCAGCGGAATATTCTTTCCATTTCTCCCAGATGGCCTTTATGCGAGGTTCGTACTGCTCGATGTACATGGCTTCGATCAGTTCCTTACGCATGGACTCGGCAATATCCTTGGCGACGGACTCGGCTGTCACTTCTGCATTGTACAAGGAGTTTAATATACCATCAGAAAATGATTTGAATTCCTCTTCTAGCTCCTTCTGTAAGTTTTTGCTAGTGATTCCAAGAGTATCAGAAAGAATGTCTTTAGCGGCTACGATGTCATTAGCCAATTTCTCCGCTTCGGTTCTCAATGCGTCCCGTTCACTATCAGTTATATCACCGTCAGACATTGCTTCCTGAACCTTCTTATAAAATTCTTCAATCTGTGGCTGGAAAGTATCGGCAAACATCTTCTCTACCATCTGTTGACGGATGTATTCAAAGATATTATCCGTTACATCCTCGGCGGTAGCCTCGATACTGGACATAGCAGACTTGACATTATCAACGAATGATTGCAGGCCTTCATTGTCCTTTAGCTTGTCAGCGAATAAACTATTAACGTCCTCTACACCTTTCATCATCTGATCGATGTACTCGTTTATCTGGGAGTTCAGTTGCGCCATATCACTTTCAGATAGTCCGTCTGCCGAAAGGCCTTCAAAGATCTTGTACAGCTCTTCCATCTTGCTCTTGTACTCTTTCTCATACAGAGCGTTAATCATTGCCTGACGGAAGTAATCATAGATATTATCGGATACATCTTTGGCGGTTAGTTCCAAAGAAGTTAGAGTGCCCTGCATTTGACTAGCGAAATCTTCATAGTTTTCTACGCTTTCCTCGGTATCTTCCTTTGTCCAGCCAAATATCTCGGCAAGTTTGTCACGCTCAGCAAGCATCGCCTCCGTTATTTTCTGCTGTTTATCACGTAGTATTTTCGCTTCATCCTCAGTGATTTCATTGTCACCTTTATATGCATCGCTCCAACTTTCATATAGTTTTTTTATATCATCCTGAAAGTTGTCGGCAAGCATTGAGTTAAGGATGGATTTCTTTAAATATTCTTCAAAATCATCCGCAAAATCCTTTGAACTACTACCCATATCCATCAGGGTATCAAGAAAACTACTATAAAATGAATCAAATGAAACCTGTGTCATAGTTTCTTGCCATTTTGTAGTAAGTTCTTGCAATCTTTCTGCGTCATCAACATAGGTATCCAACCATTCTGACTGGTCATATTTTCCCTTGTTTATCTTCTCCCAAATATCAGGTAACTCCTGTAATCGAGCTAAGTCTTCGGGTGAAAGTTTCCATAAATCACCAGCACTTTGTAAGGTCTTGCCTATGTAATCAGAAGCTTTCTTCCAATCATCGGAATTGAAAGCCTTGTCAATATAGTAGTTATTTGAGTGATGGCTTGCGTTATATCCCATCTTAGCTTCAAGCATCCGGCGATCATTCTCTATCTTTTGCCTTTCTTTCTCATAAGCATCAGTATATAGGCTTGTCGCTTTGGCACCCCCAGATTTTTCCATTTCTCCGGTAAGCTTATCAATAGCAGTAATAAGATATTTATTCGAGTCAGTCAGTTTATCAACAAGCTCATTTACCTCTTTTGCATTACCATTAGCACCAAAAAGGGATGAAAAGCCTCCAAAAGAGATTGCATCGAATATGTTTCCAATTCCTGAAATCAAGGACTCTCCTATGGTAACAAATAAGTCGCCAGATAAAACATCACTAAGAATACCACTTACCGCATTCAGGACAGCATCAAGCAAGCCACCAACAAGATTACTCAATCCATCCTTAAGAACATCAATAATAGATACAATCCAGCCAACAATAGGCACATCTTCAAGACTATCAGCCACTTTCCCAATAGCTCCTCCCATTCCTTTTCCTGCTTGTATCAAACCATCATAGGCATTTTTCAATCCACCTGAGGCTAACTTGGAAAGTCCATCAGTAACATTATCCATGTTGGCCCGCAAGTTTGTGGCTGTGTTCGATAAATTTTGTTGATTCTGTTTCACAACCCCTTCCTGCGCCTTTACATTCTCAGATGCTGCATTCGCATTCTGTTGCGCTATCTCAAAAGCTTCTTTTGCCGCTTTTTTTTCTTCATCAGTACCTTCCTTAACTGCCTTATTATATTCTTCTTGAGCCTCATTTAGTCTATTTATCGCGTCAGTTTCCTCCCTTTTGGCATCATTAAGTACACGTAATGATGATTGATAAATTTCCATTTCTTGTCCAAGCGCCTCAAAATTTAATCCACCTGCACCACCAAGTGATTTCTCCATTTGATTAATGGCATCAATCAACGATTTCTGGCTAGCCTGATCTGAATTCTTAAATTCATCTGTTTTAATGTACTTCTTAGCCTCTTCAAGAGCAGGCTTTATCATATCATTAAACATGCCACCAAACTCACCAAACACAGTAGCCCAATCAATATTAGCTTTGATAGCTGCCGTGTCAATTGCAGAAGTCTTTTCAAGTTGCTCCTTTTGCAAAAGTTTTACCTGGGCACTATCCACCCCGTTCTCTTCCTGTGCCTTTCTAATCTTTTCGGCATACTCTTGGGCAATAGCATATTTTTGTTGTTGGAATGTACCATATTTCTCAAGATATTCATTCAAAGCCTGCTGCTCTGCCTGTAATTGTTCTTTTGTAGTATCAACAATATTCTTATCTCGCTTATCCTCAGCATTAGCATAACGGGCTGAAATTTCAACAGATTGCTCTTGTGTTAATTTTCCACCTTGTGCCTTACTCCATTCTGTCTCCTGTTTTTTAATGGCTGCAATCTCTTTCTTGTAATCAAGATCAATCTGTTTCAACTTCTTATCTGTCCCTTCTCTCATAAGAGTTATTTCATCTTGCTGATTTTGATGCCGAAGAGAAAGAAGTTCTTCTGCTAACTTTTCTTGTTCCTTCTTTTGCTTTTCAGATTCCTTCTGTTGCTTAGAATCAGATGAAGTAGACCCTCCCTTGCTTTCATAAGTGGTTTTGGCTGTATCACGTAATTCCTTTAGCCTTGCCAACTCTTTGTCTCTTTCAGCCTCTGACATAACCTGTTTGGAGTTCAAGAAGTCATTGTATGCTTTTTCTGCATCTTCATAGATCTTTTTGTAAGAGGATAGCCATTCTTCTCCAGTTTTCTTATCACCAGAACGAGATTTTTGCTCTGTTTCAAGTGCATTTTTGATAGAAGATAATTGAGATTTTGAAAATTCCCCACCAAGCTCTGATACTACCGCAATTGCATCATCTCCGCTTTTACCAAGTGCTTTTAATGAATTGTTGATACCATCTATAACAGAAGCAATATCTCCATCCTTCATATCCTTTATATTTCCAAGAAAAGAGGTGGCATCATGGCTTGCGACCTTGGACTTCTGTTTGTTGACCACCTCCAGTTGCGCATTGTAGGCGTCAATGGAAGGTTTTATCTTCAGGTGGGTTTCATCGTTTCCGTATATCGCCTTCAGTTTATCAATGCCCAATTTCAACTGCTCCAGTTTACTTTCTTCCTGCAACAATAAGTCAGCATCGTCTTGACGCACCCTTTTATTATCCTCATCGGCAATGAGCTTTTTGTATTTCAATACATCCTTCAAATATTCAGCCTCGGTAAGAAGGTTATTAAGTACAGTTGGGTATTCAGCTTTCAGTGCTTCAAAAGCCTGTAAACGTTCTCCTTCTGACGTATTATTATCATCAATTGCTTTAATTAAAGAATCTATTTTAGCTTTATATTCATCTTGCTTTTTCTGCTGCTTATCAAGAGCTTCATCATACATACGAGTTGCTTTCTCTGCGGCAGTCGTTGAATCACGAAAAGCCCACATAGCCGCTCCAAGTCCTACAACAGCAACAGCTAAAGCCACATAAGGATTGGTAAGCATCGAAGCGTTCAATGCCATTTGGGCTTTTCGTGCAAGTACGCGAGCATTAGTAAGAGCTATCTCGGCTATCGTGTGTTTGCCTGTGGCGATGGTAGTAAGCATCACAGCAGTACGATAAGCTCCATAAGTAGTAACCAAGCCAACCAAAACTTTTCCTACTGTTTCATAATTTTCAATCAGAGAAGTAGTCACCTGAATCCCGGACATAATAACGCTCTCTCCCTTTGTCCCCATCTCGTTGAAAACGGCATCCATTGCATCTTGCATCATGGAGAGTTGCCCGTTAATAGTTTTAGATGCATTCTCAGACATATTATAGAACTTACCACCTGCACTTGTCGCATCAATAAATGCTTGCTGAACCATTTCTGCGGAAATAGCCCCCTTAGACATTTCATCTTTGAGAGTGGCGATAGACTTTCCTGTCTTTTCAGACATGATTTGTAATGGGTTGAATCCAGCATTTATCATTTGATTCAAGTCTTGCCCCATTAGCTTACCAGTTGCCGACATCTGGCTAAAAGCCAAAGTTAGAGAATTGAACTTCTGACTTTCCCCCATAGAAACATCACCAATGGCAGAAATGAAACGAGGAACCTTTTCTGCTTCGATGTTAAAACCAAGCATCATCTGTGTAGCCGCAGTTACATCGGAAAACTCTAAAGGGGAAATCTTTGCATATTCACGTACTTGCGCCATGAGCGCATCAGCTTTCTCCTTGTTGCCTAATAATGTTTGAATGGCTGTATCTGCCGATTGAAACTCACCACGCACCCTGATTAGTTCGGAACCTAATGCCTTCAAAACACTTACTCCTCCAATAACGGCCAATCCTTTTTTCCATGAAATGGCAATCCCATTATTTGCCTCTGCAACATCTTTTGCATCGTTCTTGTAAAGAGCATATTCATCACGGAGCTTTTTAACAGATAAACGAGCATTCGCTTGTTCTTGTGTAAGACCAAATAAAGCTGCTTTCTCTTCATCAAGAGCCTTTCTTGATGCATTATATTCTGCTAACTTTCCATTAGCTGATGATGGGCTATTTTTCAAAGCAGAGCGATAGTCCTCACCTAGTCGTCTTACATCGGCTTCTACGTTCTTAACTACCGTCTTTTGAGCAATAATCTTCTCAGTAAAACCATCTACTGCCTGTGAAGCATCAAATATCTTCTTCTTGAAATCCCCCTCCATCACAGCACCCGCTTTAGCCGCATTAACAACCAACTCATCCATTCGTTGAGTGGATGCAGCAAGTTGGGCATTGAGTGTTTTGAAAGCAGCAGGAGATTGTGTTCCATCCATGCTCTTCAACTCCTGCTTCAACTTCGCAATTTCACTACGAAGTCGTACAACCTCCTGCCAGTCACTACCAACTTTGAAATATAATTTCGCCATACCTATTTCTTTTTTCTTCGATTCGCTAATTCTTTGCCACTAACTTTTTTGACTTTCTCACCACCATACACAGCGTGAAGTTTATCCCGCTGCATCATTAGTAAGTTCCTATATGGAATAACTTCAAATACCTCTGTATATGACAAATGAAGTGCATCCATGAGAGAGGCTATCTGCCCAAAGAACGTTTTATTTCCTACTGTTTCGGACTTGCCGCCAGCATCGACGCGTTCTTCATCGAGCTGGCACACTGAAAAGCCGATATATCCATCATTGAATAGCATACTTCCAAAGCATTTTTTATTTCTTCAAAAGTTCCATTCTTCAAAACCTTAGCTAACTTCTCACTACCACAAATGAAGCAAGATATCCCTTTTAGCATATCATCAGTCATAGATGGCAATTCATTAATAGCTTCCAGTATGTTATTGCCAGTCATTTCGATATTAGAGAAACTTCGTATAGCACGACAAATTACTTTGATTGTTGGAGGTTTGATTGTGTAAACAACACCACCGATTTCTATATTTTTGAAGTCTAGTCCTAACAAGGAATCTGATACAATCTTTGCTGCTTGATTCATATTCTTCTAAAATTTAAAAGGGTAAGACAAACACCGTCCGCCCTACCCTTTCCATTAACCAATCAGTTTACCTCAACCTTCCGGTTCCGGTGTGACCACCACTTCGGATTCATCGAACCATTTCTCAGAAGTCAAACCTTCAACGCCCGGAGACAAGGGAGTAGCACTTACCGCTAAGCCAATAGCTTTATCCGTATTGGAGCCACGCCCACTGATAGAAGCTTTCGGGAATACCACGTATACACCATCTTTGGTCTTACCAATAACGCACTTATAGATAGGTTTATACTTACCTCTCTCCCAGGACTTATCGGTAGCATTACCACCTTGCAAGTCCTTTTTGGTCTCGTAGTCATATTCACCAATAGTAAAGTTGATTTTCACTTCACCCGGTTCTGAAGTCTCACGATAATATTCGCCAGTCAAAGCATTTTTGTACCTCGTGACGCTTGCTTCTGCTTCTTCGTACTGATATGTATCACCATGTACGTTTTTCACCTCTTTGGTTGTTGCATTCTTCAGAATGGCAGCGACTTCCGCACCTGTTAACCCTGCGGTTTTGTCTGTAACAGATACAATAGGTTCTGCGTAATACAATTCATCAATTTCTACTGCTGTAATCATAATATTTACTTTTTTACATTTAACACTTCAAATAAAATTCTCGCATTCACATAATGACACTTCAAAGCTGTGTCCGCTTCTGTACCGATTGAATCGATTGAGTAACGATAGGTCGTACCATCATAGGAACTTACCACCTTATCAAAAACGGAATTAGCTTGCCGTTCTATTTCATTCAAACGGATAGTGTTAGCAGTGCCTAAATCATCAAGGTCGGGGACGCATAAGTTTACTTCTACAAACCCTTTTTTCCAATATTTCCCCGGCTGTTGACGTTTAGTTATGATAACCATCTTTTCGGAAGATAATTCGCTCTTCAATTTATCCCATGAAGGAACCAGTTCAATGTCGAAAACCTTGCAATCTCGATAAAGGATGTTCCCTATGTCAGTAGTTACTATCATTCAAATTCTTCTTTTAATCGTCTCTCCGCGTATAAAGCGGCACCACTTAAAACGTCATATCCTTTGGATTCTACAGATGAAGCATATTCCGCTTCATTTTTCAAAGTTAAACCGCTTTCGTCAACATCGTAATCATTGGACGTTCTCAAAGTGAGTGTGTGATCTTTATAATCTCCGTTTTCCTCTGCGTACTTCACGGCTTCATCACCCACGTCAATCACCTTCTTCTCAACCTCCCATTCTCCGTCTTGAAAGAACTGCTCAACATCAGAGAAATCGGAATCTACATCCATAACTCTGAGTAGTTAAAGAAATTGGTACTCTTCACTGTATAGACTTCGCCTTGGCCTCTTATTGTCTCACCATCCATACAACGAACTTTTTGTTTTGCTTTGACAGTGATTTTCTTCTCACATACCACATGATAATTAGGACGATATACTTCACCGTTGGCAGATGTAAACTCTTTAGTCGAATTGTCATCACAACGGCATTTGCATACATCTTCCCACAACACACCACCTGTACCGGGAATCGGTCTGCCGAACTCGTCTTTATCAAATGGCTTGACTGTTTGCACTTGTAATATGTGTGGAGCGAATATCATAAGAAAGTCACTTTAGGTTTGCTACTCAGTTCATCTTTCAATCCGTACTGTTTGCACAAGAATGAATAATAGTCCTTGATACCTTGAATGTTCCAAGACATCGAGAAACCACTTTCACTGATGGAAGTCGCACGAAGCAATAGAGAGGGGATGAACTTCGCAATCGCTACAGAGACACGGCCGTAACAATCCTCATTCATCTCATCCTCTCCGCTTACCTTCGCGTTCAGACACATATCCAAAAGGTCAGCCTCCGATAAGTTAATGCCGTAGGTCTGGAACTTCTGTTGTATGTAGTCGTTTACCGTCATGCGTTCATTGTCGAAAGGTCAATGTTCACAATCTTATTAGGAGCAATGAACTCAGGAATCCACTCTGCGGTGTACTCCATGTATCTACCTTCCTCGTCACGGTAGTTACATACGGACATCTGTCCTTCTGACGAATTGTAAGAACGTCCCGGAACAGGGTCAGTCATAACATACGGTTTATGATGACGCATTCTCATTACCTTGTCCGTCTGCAACAGAGTAATACGGTCGTCTGCATAAATCTGTACATTCTCTTCGTTCTGATTTTCGACATAGTCTTCCTTGATTTCAATTGCCGGAAGACCAATCCCTGTAAATACGCTGGATGCCATTTGGTCTGTTACCAATCCTGCGTTAACCATGAACTCACGTTCACCAAGAATCATCTTGAACTTGTCTCCGAACTCGGAAGCACCTACGATATTTTTCATGAATGTGCCACGGGACATAATCATCTTGGAGAATACACCGTATTTGGCTTTCAGTTTCTGAATCTCCTGCTGCAAGTAAGTGATAAACTTATCCTTTACTGCGGCTTCCGGTGTAAGGAAATGGAACGGTAACTCAATATCAAGCAACTCGATATTTTCTTTGTTGTCTGCCAAATGAACCTGCGCCTTTCCGGTCATCAACAGTTCAGGGACCACAATATCCATACGCTTGTGTGGAGCGAGCAGGATCTGACGATAATCATCAACAATGAAGTCTATAATCTCCTGCAAGATTGTACGTTGGTCGGCCGTGTTGGCAGCATTGAACTTGTCGATAATGTCTTGTAACTGTGACAGACGTTCAATATCCATCTGATAACGGTCGCCCAAGTAAGCAATTTCAGTATAACCACTTCCGAGTGAACGTCTTTCACGGATAGGTTTCTGGTCATTCTTACCAAGAATAGAACCGGCAACAACGCCCGTTACAGTCCCTAAATAAGTCTTGAAAACACGAGTCTTGGTTTCCAAAAAATCCCCATATTGTTTCCAGTAGATTGTATCCAGTCTCAACTGGAGTACCCGATCTATAATCGCCTGTACAATTGCAGGGTCTGTAAATAAAGTTTGTATGGTCAAATTCATATCTAAACTTTTTAAGAATTAATACTCAAACTGGAAACGAGAGGTCAGCCCTACTTTATCCAGCTCATGAATTGGAAGAACCAGCTTACTTTCTTTCACTTCATAAGCCTGCATCAGAAGGGTGCAAAGAACGGCTCCGTCACTTTCAACTTTCTTCTCATCGAAAAATACGAAGTTGGCTGTGTTCTTCTTTACTGTTCCGCCTACGGCTGTGGATTCAAACAAAACTGCATCTTTGGCGATATTCTCGCCAAAAGCCGCCTTGATAGTCAATACATCGAAGTCTTTGCTAGATTTGTCGATAGCTTCTACCTCCGCGCCTTTCTTCCCACTTCCGATAAACATACCTGCATACGCCAGAGAACCTTTCGCTATCTTGATAGACAAAGCGGTGTCCCCAGTGGTATATGCTTCTACAACTCTCACGTTGCGGACCGGAACGATAGTACGTTTCTTTAAGTCCGCTTGTACAGGTGTGAATACAGGAAGAACAGAACCGACTACGAGGTTGGTAATATCCAACTTCCAGGGCCCGCTCTTTCTAACACCCGTTTCTACACGGTAAAACTCTTCCGGCTTGTAATCCGGTTTCAAGTCATAATGTGTACCTGCTGCCATAAATTTTACTTTTTAGATTCAACAATTGTTTTTGTTCCTTCCGAAATCATACCGGCGATAGATTCGTTTTCTTTCTCAATCTTCGTTTCTGCTGATTCGGGAGGAGTTACACCGCTAAAGCCAGCATTGGCAAGTTCCTGCTTTGCGTCCTTGAAGTAAGTATCTAAGTCCGCATCATCAGGAATTGCATAACGCTTTGCGAATGTTTCTGGAATACCATACTCCTTTGCCTTTGCCAAAATCTGTTCTTGCCGGGTAGCTTGCGATTTCTCTGCCTTAAACTGGGCAAGTTCATCGGAAAGCGGTTTAACGGCTGCACTCACTGCATTGGCAATAATGGTAGCCATGTCATCCGTCTTATCTTCCGGCTTCGGATTAGGGTTAGGATTGGGATTCTCGATTGGCTTACCGTCTTTAAGGTTATGTCTCTTCTCGTAGTTAGTCACTGCGGTTTTTGAAGCATCCCCAGCACGGAAATCGCCGTAGGAATTTAACACGTCCGAAAAACTGATACCCTCAACGATGGAGTTTACCTTTGTCTCGTCCGTTGTACCCTCTGCCTTTTTAGTGGCAATTCGGGTTAAGATAGCAGTATCCACCCCAGTGAATTTCTGTTGCAGTCCTGCCAAGATTTGTTCTAAGATTGTCATACCGTATGAATTAAAATTTGAGATTCAATTTGCGGAAGTAAAAATACTACCAATACAAGTGATTAGTAAATATTTAGGCTTCCCATTCACGACAATGGATTGATTGTCGTGAATATGGTATAAAAGTAGAAAGGAAGTAAAGGGAAAGGAAATAATTGGATGGTGTAGAATTCACAATAGAGAGATTGTGAAGAAATGAGTATAAAAAAAGCGTGAAACCAAATGGAATCACACCTATACTGAGATAAAACTATTTATTTCTCCTTCGAACTCTTAATCTAACCATCTCTTTCCTTCCGTATGGAGTTAATATCCAATAGGAATATAATCCATCAGTTTTTAATAAATCTGTTTCTATCAGCCCAAGAGACATAAGTTGAATTAAGATTGTCTGAAAACATTCATCGTCTATTGTATCAAAGCCATCTAAGTTTAATTTAGAATGCAATATTTCCATAATTTGCTCTTTAGACTTTGGTGTTAACAAACTATCTGATAAGTACAGAAACAATTTGTTCCATGTTTCTTCAATAGTATGATACCCTACATCTAAACATCTGCAATCAAACGGATCTTCATTATGAAAATACGTTATATCAAATTTATCCTCACCATGTTCTAAATCTTCAATATCAACTGGTGCACTTGCATCTATTTCCTTAATTCTAGACAATAAATAATCTTTTTCTTTTTTAAGCTGAAGCAATTCCTTATTCGCTTCAGCAGAAGAAACTTCATCTGCTTTAACCCATCCTATACGAGGATGGATTTTTATCTCATTATTTAATCCTAACACAACTTGGGATGCCAGCTCATCAGCATTAATCCAAAATTTACACGATTTCTTTTTTACACAAGATTTAAATTCTTCCAATTTATTACGTTTGATTTGTTCTTGCTCAATTTTAATACCAGGTAAAGATTCGGGAGTTTTATGTACAAACGAAATCACCGGAACTCCTTGTTCAATTGCATATTCAAACTCTTTTTGCGTATAGCTTTTCCCTGATTCTTCCTCTATTGATCCATAACGTCCGGCAACAATCAAAACATAATAGTCACACTCACGTATAAGACTCTTAATAACCTCCCATTGTGATGAATCCGAAGCATTAAAATACTCCATCCCTACAGGAAAGCAATTCATTTGCAAAAGTGCCTCCATTACTTTTTTTCGCTCTTCCTGTAAGTCCTCATACGTTGAACTAACAAATACTTGATATTTCTTTTCCATAGTAACCTTATCGTAGATTTAGAGTTTACACTCCCAAGACAATATTAGCATCAATATTCAACTTCCGGCTAATTTCACGAGCTACCTTCAATGTTGGTTCGCACTTACCGGATATATAATCGCTAAGACGTGAAGGACTGACACCTACTAATTTTGCAAGTGATTTTTGATTCAGTCCCATTTCGTACATACGAAGTTTAAGAACATCCACAAGTGTTGGTTCTCCCAATGCAAAATGTTCTTCGGAATAATCAGCAACCAAATTAGAAAGTAGCTCCAATTCTATGCTATTCGGGTCGTTCAATGGGGTATCATCCTTCACCAATGGAAGAAGTTCCTCTACTCTCTTCACCGCCCATTCATACTGGGTTTGATTTTCTATCTTTGTCATAATCCTAAATATTAGCACAGTCTATTTTATCATATTCTTTATGAGTACCAATAAAGCGAATATACACAAACTTAACAGTGAACTTAATCACTACTACCAAACGATAGTTATTACCTTTGATGTTGAAAACATAGTGCTGATTACCTACATTATCTACACTATTAAATGTTTTCTTGACATCAGCATAACAAGTCCACTCGCTTCTTTTAACGATAGTAGTCCATTCTTGTAAAGCCACCTTTGAATCAGGGTGATCTTCTGCATATTCTTTTAACGCTTGTTCAGTAAATATTCTCATTGGTTACTCAATTATCGTATGACAAAGATATGAATACAATTCTATATTTCAAAATTATATTCTAATATTTACAACCAATGCACATAAAAATTAGTGGCAACTCTTTGCATCACCGGATGAGGTTGGAGGGAATAGCTTTATCTGTCCCAAATGCGGAGCAAAGTTGAAGTTAGTAGGAGATACAGGTGTATAAAACCCAAAAGGCGTGAATAGCCGGAGCCTCACGCCTTAATTTTGAATTTAAAAGCTCTGAATTTATAAAGTCGCAGATTGTAACTCTGCTCCGATATTCTTTATGGTATCGAGAATCTTCTTTGTTGTTGATTCTCCAGCAAATGCCAGTCCGTTTTTATATTGGCGCATTTTAGACTCATTGATTCCTGCTTTTTTAGCAAACTGGCTCACATTAATCCAATCGAAGTAATTAAAGAAAGATTGGAGATCATACTTAAAAGTTACATCTATATGCTCCACTTCATTAGGAAGGGGCTTACCTTCTTCTACAATCATCTCCTTTGCTTCTTTAATACTTTCCATGAAGTCAGCTTTTGCTTCTTCCACACTTGAACCATACCCACCTAACCCATGATTAAGCAGCATATCATCTGAATAGATGGAATATAAACCATCTGTCCCTTTTTCAATAATAGCAAGTATCTTCATAACTCTTTGTTTTTGATTTGAAATTTAAAAGCCATTGAAATATGTTTTCTCAATTTAGTAAGTAAGTGGCAGGGATTAAATCCCCGCCTTCTCTTTAATGCTTTTCAGCGTGCCATCTCTCAACTCTTGGCTACCATGTCTTGATACTGGAAAAGTCTGTTTGGTTATCGGACTATACCAAATATCATGATTAGCACCATGACGATGAATAAAACAGCCAGCTTTCGTAAGCATTCTTACTAATTCTGATACTTTCATAATTTCAATGAGCTTTTAAATTCAACACAAAAATAACGTTTTTGTTACTATCATGCAAGCATATCACACAAAACAAGTAACATTTTTGTTACTTTTAACAATGTAGTAAAAAGATAATGGCAACCTTATCGAATCACCGCTAAATGTTCTATTTTTCATCCATCAAAATTGTAATTCCCGTAATTTTTCTGACTAATTCTCAGTTTTTTGTTCTTTATTTCCGATTTGAACATTTTTTGCAGCCTGTTCTTCTTTGATTTCTGTAAGTTCCTCTTCAATGCGATCGGCATTTCCGGCAAACATGATACCCTCACGAGTAGACCAGATGCCACCTGCCACAGCGGAGACGGCGGTAGTAACCTTGTCGTTCAAATCGTCAATCATGTATGGAACCAAATCCGTTTCAATATCAATCGTTTGGGAAGCTTTGCTAAACTCTGATGAATTGATTGCCCCTAAAGCGGAAACCAGGAAGTTTACTCTTCGTTGCATGAAGCTACCAATTTCTTCTCCATGATTTTCAACAGCCATGTGTGCCCCCATGAACATGAAGCGAAAGGCAGTGCCGGAAGCTTTACCAACCCCTTTCAATGTCTCGAAAGAAATGCGTGGAGTATTAGACATATCATAAGCCATATTGGTAAGGGTTTCAGCCTCAAACTTCACTGTGTCAGGTACTTGGTTCCACGTCAAATACTGTGCATCTGCACCAGCTTCCAGTTTAACCTTTCTATCTTTTGTCTTGCCAATAAACCCAGTCACTTCCCCGATTAGCTTCAATAATGGAAAGAAGTGATAGTCAATACAATCGGCATAATTGGATAGGAGTTTCTCCAAGCGTATCCGAAAGGTCTTAATTTTCTTGCAATAAGCTTCAGGACGATAAGCATAGATAACCGGTAACTTAGGGAAACCATGAGCAAAAGCAACCCTTTCCTCAAAACCCTTGGATAAATCCCACTGATAAACCATCTTGTCCGTAATAGTCATAAAGCAAGTGACCTCCGAATCATCCATGAGCTTCTTTTTGTACTCACGTGAGAAAGCAATAAAATCCCCTTCATCATTGAAGAACGGATAAAGCTTATCCCCTCGGAACGGTGACCACAATACACTTTTCAGCTTCTTGGTAGGCCTTACCTTTCCTCCGAAGGTAGTCTTAACTTTCTTCCAAAATTTAGCCCAAAACGAATCATCATCGGTTACATACCAATACTCGGCTACTTCCTGTTCAGAAAGCCAGGAGCGAACAATCTTCTTGTTCTGATACTTGATTTTATTGGATTTAAATACAGATTTAACCGCATCCAGCAGTTTCTTTTCGTCATCATCCGTTGGAGTGCAATCCATTGATGGCTCGGTACCGACAGTGAAAGCAGTTTGAATGTTCACTATGTCCTGCTCCAAAGGGATAGAAATACGGTTTACCGGTTCAGTCTTGTATTGCGCTTCGATTTCATAGGTCTTACCAGTCTTTTCATCGAAAACCTTTTCCGCTTCCTTTTCAAGAACCTTTCTATCCGGGTACTTCTCTTTGTCCACCATGATTTCATGGCGTTTGGGATTCCAATCATCCCAAAGTTTACAACGGTCAGGAAGTTCGGTTTTCCGACCTTTCTTCAGGTAACTTATCTTCTGCCCTATATCAGGCAATGCTAATATTTCTTCAAGTGTCATAGTCTATACTTTTAGTGTGTGAATATTCCTGTTAAATCTTTCGGCTTCAAAATGCGTCCGAGCAAACAACCCAATACATAATATCTAATGGCATCCATCAAATGATTATATTCATCTACTGGCTCATTGATGTAGTTTCCATCTTTATCTTTGTCCCAAACATATTTCCGAAGTTCAGTAATAAGATTGTAAGAGCGTTCTGTTACAAAGAACTCCATATCTTTAATCTTATCAATACCCGCTTTGATTGAACCGGGGAACTTATCCACCGGATAGATATTCACGCCTCTGTTCTTTATCTCTTGAATCAATCGAGGATCTTGTGAATCAGCAAACACTTTCATAGAGAAAGGCTTTAACCTGTTGGCAATAGCTGATGAAAGCATATCCGTTTCATAGAAAAGTTCATCAACATACAAACGGTTATCAATAATGCCACATCTTACAGCAGCGGACGGATCATTAGTAAATCCGAAGTCCTGCCCTATTCCTACCTTTTTGCATTCTCGTGGGAACTCTTTAACAATACCCCACTTCTTGAATACGGCACCTTCCGCCACATCAGCCCAACGACCAATAACCACATGAGCATACTTTTCGGGGTTATTTATCTTCATATCCTCCACTTCTTTCAGGAACTCCGGGGAAAGATTCTCCAAGTTATCCAGATAGGTAGTATGGATATGAAGTACATTCGGGTGTGTGGAAATCTGTACCTGCACACCATCAATCTCTACCAGTTTATGAATATTCTCAATGTACTTTTTATAGATAAAGTGATTGGAGTCGCAAGGATTCATGATAATAATAATCCGGTTCTGAATCCCTTTCTTACGAATAGAAAGCATAATCTTGTCGAACTCTTCTTCATTCGTCCATTCCTCCGCTTCATCGCAAACAAAAGTAGTAATACCCTGAATGGATTTCAGTTTCGCCGTCTGATTCCCCGAAGATGTTTTGATACCCCGAAACATGATACGACTCTTAGTCATTTTGTTGACTATATCCGTCTTGGTGGTCTTGAAATATTTTGTAGTTCCGTCAAGGTCTATCTTCTCCATCATTTCCGGGATGATAGACATACCGGCGGAAACCATCGTGTAACGGGTATAGAGAATCTGATGCACAATCTTCTCTACCGGGGTCATTTCAAAAGTCAGACGCTCTATAAAGGTGGAAGCGTTGAAAGACTTTCCCGAACCACGTCCACCGGTGATAAGGATAATAAATTTCTCCGTATCGGTGTATAACGGATGATATATTTCTTGGGGTTCGATCATTTCAGTTTGTCTTTAATCCATGAATCAATACTAATACCATGATCTATGTCGGTAGGGATATCGGCATCTTCTGATTCTTCCCCAAAACCTTCGTTTTTTCCTAATGTAGAAAGCAAATAACGAATCATATAGCCATCTGGACGTTCACGCCAACCTACGAAATTTCCATCTTTATCCTTTTCAGGAATACCCAATGCAAGAACACGGGCAGAAACTAGGCATTCATCAACTAGGGAACCGCGTTCATCGGATATGGCGTCCTTGAACTCCGTATCTTCTTTTGCCCATTGATATATAGTTTTCCGAGCTACTTTAAACGTAGCCGCAACCTTAGTCAAATTTCCACCAGATTTGCGGAGAATCTTTCTAAAATCTTCTATATTAGGTTTCTTAGCCATATCCTTGCGTACGGGCGCGCGTATTTGTTACTTTCGTCACTTAATCAATCTCAACACTTCCTCACCTTTCACAAACTTGTCATCTGTACTGATGCCAAGCAAGTCGCAAAAGTCATCTTTAGCTTCATGGGAAGAAAAAGATAATGTTATAAAGGCTTCTTCATTCTGTTGCCTTTCTATTGCGGATTCTTTTACCAGCTGTTTGATGGATTTCATGTGTTCTTTTTTAGCTTCGTATGTATTTTCATCCATTGCAGGAGTTTCTATTTCATCGAACAATGATACAGGGGATAATAAACCATCCAAAGAATCTGAGAAAGAAGGAATAGCTGTATTTATAGAAAGGATATCGTTAAGATCCCCAATATCCAATCCAACATCCGTATAATCAATATCAGAAATATAGCCAGCTATAAGGTCTATATCTGGCTTTGTATTTCCTACTGCCATGTATGTAAGCTGTTCCTTCTCAGTCTTATCATCGAGACTCACGACTTCAACCTTAACATTGTAATCCGCACCGGAAGTACCATTGTATTTATAATGCAAATCCATTGCTTTTATTCTACGATGCCCATCTATAAGATTACCCGACTTCTCATTCCATACGATACCACCGAGAAAACCTACTTTTTGCAAGTTCTTTTTTTGCAGTTTTATCCTCTCATCGGAATGTCTTTTAGGATTAATCGGATTGAGATTTATTTGAGAACGCTTTATAATCCTTGTTTCACTTTGTTTTAGCTCTTTCATAATCATATTCAAATAGTTTTCTTTCTACTAATGGATATTCGCTTATAATCCTTCCTAAATCTTCTGGAAAATTGTTACGAAGAAACAGCAAATAATTAATGTCAGTAATATCGGTACCGGACGATTGATGTTTTAAATCATATGATTCAGGCTTTATCAAATTTTTCCAGTTGATATATTCCAATATATCTTTGTTTTTATATTCAGACAATGGGTAACATTTCTTTTGCACTTCATTGATTCCGTTCATATCGTATGTACGTAACATTAAACGTCGATTCATCGAATCAGACTGCTTGAATCCGAAGAAAGCCCATTCAACATTATATTTCTCCCTTACTATATCGGTAAGTTGAGCCATATTGTACAGTTTCTGCTTCTCGTTCTTAACACATCCTAAGTAACCAATACGCCTAAATGAATAAACAGAAAAATGTGGTATCTGAATGTATTTCACATTCGGGTATTTATTACAGGCATAGTTGATATATCGATTAATGTGAGATAAGTCTTTGACAACATACATATAAACACATACAATTTCTTTGAAATAGGGTGATATAAGGTCTAAAAGGGCTATACTGTCCTTACCCGATGCCGAGTGAAACAATATAACCCTGTCAGTCTTTTTTGCGACAGCTTTAATTATATCTATCGCTTTCTTCATTAGACAACTCTACCTCCTATACGGCGATTAATTCTCGCTCTTTGAGCGGCATTTCTACCGGTAGATTGAAAACGACCTGCTTCATAATCCTTTCGACTTCGGTATTTTCTACCTCTCGCATCAGTAGCATAAACTTCTGGCATAATCTCGATTTTTTTTAGTTAAACAATCTTTTTACCTACAAATGAAGCCACCTAAGTGACTCGTGTTATTTCAATCCCGAATGGCTGATAATCTCACAAATATGCAAATAATAGAATAACGGCAACTCTTCAGGTGGGTTCTTTTTAAACGCTTCTAATTGTTTGTCGAAATCGTGAAAATCAAATTCATCGTGCATGAATTTTATGCCTTCTTCTGTTATTTCGCCTATACCAATTTCATCAATGGCGACATCAAGTGTCCATGGCGCACCAGTACTATAAAAATGAATAGCTTCTATATCTGTGCGCAAAATGGGCTGAAATTCCTCCTCACGTCCAGCTTTTCTCAATTTCTCATTTTCGTCAACTTGCGCAAAGTCCGTGAACATTTTCTCATATTTGGCACTAAGCATACGCGTTTCTATGCTCTTTTTACCATTCAAAATATCTAAAGCGTTTTCTTTTGTCATTATGAGCGAATACGCTTCTATCTCTTGACCATTATAATTAATCTTCATACTACTATATCGTTATAAAATTTATACTATAAAAGATAGTACCCCAAAGGTACTACCACAACCAAAGATAACGAAATATCTTCAATCGT